>OFRE01000059.1_pt1 | contig 31692 bp, 28 predicted proteins | sample 1543061 | NCBI WGS metagenome assembly OFRE01 (sample SAMN07774218, study PRJEB24372) | wastewater metagenome | isolation source: Exp Tend NO 50WW | collected 2016-02
TTTGCCTGTCACACAGTCGACAACTTGGTTGTTCTCTGATGCCAAAGGAGTTGGGATCAGGTTTGAGTTAGTGTCGAAAGCGAAGGTGGTGTCAACCGTGTCAGTACCGTTGTTCCAGTCCGTGTTGACCACACCGGTACCGTCGTTGTAGTTAGTAGCTGGATCCAGTGGGAAGAGACGAGGTGCGTGCCAGCTCGCATTGGCTATGACGCCGTTTGCGGTCAACGAGCCAGTATGAAGACCCGTCACTGCATTGTCCGCACCGTTCTGGTACAGCTTGCCCGAGACACGCTCCTTGGCGTAGCTGACGTTGTGTGGGCCGACACCTGCGGTGTCACTACCGTTGTCGAGTGCAAGACCGAACTGTTCGCTCCCCGGTGTTGGGGCTGTTTTGACCCCGTTACCACCGTTGATAGGATCGATCTGGTCGCCGACAGTGTTGCTGAGCGTTACACCTGAATAGTAGACCGTCGCACCAGCACTAGAGTTGGAACTCAGGCGCCAGTATGAATGAGTGCTATAGGTATGGAGCGTTTCGAGTGAGAACTCGCCGTCAGCATTACCCATCTGCAAGACGTTTGGTGTCGTAGTGCCTGTCGTCATGCCAGGGATGACTGCGTCACACACGCCATGCGTTGTCCGTCCAGTGGCAAGCGCGAATTGGCTACCGCCACCACCGGTGCTATCGAGGGTATTTGGATCAACTGTCCCAACTGAGAAGTCCATGGTTTCCAAGACCTTCGTCTGGATCTCAATTGAGCGGTTCATGACGTTCGCAACCGTGACACCACCGTCGATAAGTGTCGTGTCGTCTTGAGTTCCGTCGTCGTTGAACGTATTGATCTTGACGAAGAATGCGCCAGAACCAGGGTTGGTGATGTAGTTGGTATCGGTCGCAAAGAAGATCACTTTTACGTAATGACCGGCGCTGAGCGCTTGTCCGGCAGTCTTGGTAAGTGTAATAAAGTTCTCTTGACCAGTGGCTGTTCCTGTCGCCACAGTGCCCGTCTCATTGTTGACTGCAGCCATTGACCACCCAGTGCTTTGAGACCAGTTAGCACCAGCGGTTGCCTTGTGAAGGACTATGAAGTTACCCTCGCTGTTATTGCGATTAGGAAAGTTCGCCACACTGCTCGGAGCACCGGCAGCAGCGCTAAACTTCGCACCGAAGGTAGAAATCTCGCCGGAGCTTGATTCGACAATTTCGAGGTCACTTTTCTTGTTAGTGATCTGCGTTGGACTGTTCGTGTCGCGAGTGAAGCTACTCGGGCCTGAACCGCCGTAAGGGATGTCGCCTGGCCCGACGCAGTTACCAGCAGAGGTAGTACAGTACTGGAACGTAAGTGCCTTGACTGTTGCCGTCGAGCTCACCCTGAACGAAAAGGTGTTGCCGGTTTTTTGACCGTTTGCCCCACTGTTAGGTGGTGCGTAGGTCGCATTACCTGAGCCATCGAGAAAGCTCCAGCCTGGTGAGCCACTGGACAGCGTCAAACTACGCTCCGTCAGCGGGTTCAACGCGTCGGCGAAGGCTGGTGCCGCTGGGACTACTGCTGCTGCTATCAGAGCAAATGCAGTGCCCAACAGCGTGCCACGCCGAGCAATTGACTTAAGTTTATACATCGTGGTGTATCTCCGTTTAATTTTTGTTTTTGTTCCCATGGATAGGGGTTACATGGCGCATTTTAGCATTAGTAGTATGGGTATTGCAATAGATTTATCCACAACATTCACGAAATTCTCAGTATTTTATAGAACCCTCCTAGTAAATAGGGATCACGACGGCCGAAAAATCACCGGTATAATGCCCGGCAGGCGTCGAGTTGCTGATATTCACGATCATACTGATCGTATAGTCGGTACGCCCCGACGAGCTCAGACTGCGGGCGACCACGTCGCCACTGGTGTATTTGAACAGGTTCGAGTTGTCATAATCGTTCTCAACCTGCCCAAAACTGAAGCCACCAGAGGGCACTTGCTGCGGTATGGCGCCAATATCGGGAGTAGAATTGTCAGCAGCGTTGAGAGCAAACTGCTCAGTACCTGGTGCCGCCGCAGTGGGCGACGAGGGCGTCGCGAGCGTATGACCAGCGTACTTTGGTGGGTTGCCGGTGATTTGCAACGTGTAACCGTCGCTGAGATAATTGCGAATCCGCACGATCATTGTCTTGGAAGCCGTGGCACTAGTCGTCAAGACGCCGAGATTTGACTCACCCGGGTCGACGATCACTTCGAGCATCGGCTCATCGGGCGTCACCGAGCCAAACGTGGCCGTACTCGTACTGCCCTCGCTATCGCCGACAGCGAGGTTGCCGATCGACGTCCGGGCACAGAACTGATCGGAACAGTTCTCTTGCGAAGTGCCGGCGTTGAACTGTGACTCATCGAGCCTATAACTGTTGGAGCTCGACGTGACAGCAAAGGCCGTGCCTGCGCCACCAATCACGATAGACGCAGCCAGCAACATATAGAACAAACACTTACACCTGCACCACCCGCCCCGTTCCTGACGGCCAAAAACTGTCCTGGTCTCCTCGCCATATCCACAGATATGCCTCAGAACCCAGAAGCAGTTTGCTGACACGCCAGGAACAACGCGTGCTTTGGCACAGGTGTAACTGTTTGTTCTCTTGGCTTTAAATATCTCCACAGTCCCCATTTTTGCATAAGCTTTATCCCCGTATTATCTCCTATAGACAGGCTAGTATCAAGCTGATAAATATATAGGACTTTTGCACTTTGGTGCCTTCTCGGCGTTCATATGATCGAGCTTATGGGTGTTTTGTCCTGATGAAAGATAGCTGTCGCTACCTTGAGACAGGAAAAACAAACAGAAACCGGTCAGATGGATGGTGGGTGGTGCGAAAAGTGTGAAAGTCCTATATAGTAAGCTATAGCAAAAGCATAACCACAAAAATTTACAGACAATGGAACCTGACAAAAACACCCCCCCGGCTCCCGAAAGCCAGCCATCGAACGAAGCTCAGCCGGCTCCGGCCGATGCGCTGAGTCGTACGCCGGAGGATCTCGAAGCCGATCAGGCCGCCTCGGTCGATCCGAACGCCCCCAAGCTCCCACCGGAAAAAAAGATCTCGCCGATCAAAAAGTTCTTTCGCAAAGTCAACGTCTATTTTTTGATCTTTCTCGTGCTCGTGGTGGTAGCCGGTGCTATTGCGGTCGTCAACTACCTCAACAGCCAGAAAGCTCCCGAAGTACCAAATATTGGCACCCAATCACTTTCCGAGGACGCCCTCAAACAACTGGCTAATACCGACGTCACCGTGGGGAGCAGCTCGCAAACGCTGACGATCCAGGGCAACGCAATCATTGCTGGCCAGTCCCTGATGCGGGGTAATCTCAACGTCGCTGGTAATATCCAAAGCGGTGGTAGTATCCAAGGTCCGACCCTGACCATCTCAGGTGCTGCAAACCTCGGTCCCACCCAAGTCAATAGCCTGCAAGTCGCTACCAATACCGCCGTACAGGGCAGCACGACGCTCCGTGACCTCAATGTCGCCGGGACGTCGTCGTTTAGCGGCGCTCTGACCGCTTCGCAGATCACCGTCACAAAGCTCATCCTGAGCGGCAATGCATCGCTGCAGATCCCTAATCACATCAGTTTCACCGGTGCCTCACCTGGTCGCACTATCACCGCCGCGACGCTTGGCAACGGCGGGACGGCCTCGGTCAATGGCTCAGACACCACCGGAACAATCAATATCAATACTGGCAGCAACCCTGCAGCCGGCTGTTTTGTACAAATCAACTTCGCTGAACGATTTTCCAACCAGCCACACGTCTTAGTCACACCGGTTGGCCTCGCTGCTAGCCAGACCGAGTACTATACCACCCGTACCAATACGAGTTTCAGTATCTGCACCGGCAACGCCGCACAGGCCAACCAAGTATTTGCTTTTGACTACTTTGTGACAAACTAACCTAACTCCAGCTCGACATAACAACACTCATAAATCAGGATTTTATCCGGGTTGACTATGTTGAGCTAGGGTTATACACCCAATACACTCAGCGGCAGGACATTTACACCGTCTGGTCGAGTATAGGCAAGCCCCGTACCGGTGAGGATATTGAGTGAACTTGGCGCATTTGATTTCTTGGTATCAATATTATCCGCAAAATCCAGCAGCTTCTTCGCGGCTATATCCAGATCAACGTCACCCAGTTTGACCTCAAATGCTGCCCACGCGCCATCGCGACGCTCGACAATAATATCCACTTCCCCGCCAGAAGAATCACGATAATAGGCAAGTGTCGCATCATTGAGTTTGGCGTATACAGACATGTCATGAAACGCCAACGACTCAAACAAGAATCCAGTAAAATTCAGATCGTTAAACAACATCTCCGACGACAGCCCCAGCGCTGCGCACGTCAGTGAAGGATCGATCAAATGGCGCTTCGGCGTGACGCGCAATACAGCTGCCGAGCGGATATGGACGTTCCAGGCTGGCTGATTGATGAGTATCATGAGGCGCGAGAAATCGTCTAGATATTCGTAAGTGATTTGGCGCGACACAGTAAGCTCCGCACCTCTGTAGGTATTGGAAGTAGTATCTGATGCAATAGTCGAAATATCGACAGTGGTCGCGACATTGCGCGCCAGCGACTGAAGTACTTTTTCGGCCTTTTGGCGATTGCGCTGTACGCCGGATACTCGACTTATATCATCGCTTATCAGCAGGTCAATATACGACCGGTTGACAGCAATCGCGCTCCGCTCTGACACCCCCATCAACGCAGGCCAGCCCCCTATCACCAACCGTTTCAAGATTGTTTTTAGCTCTGTTTGATTTTGTCTAGGCGTAATCGCCGTGCCATCAAGCAGTGACGATGAACTAACCGAGGCATTAGAGAATCCCAGCTCTGCCCATGTCAGCGTAGACATATCTATAGTGATAATCCGCCCTGCACCTGAGTGCAACTTACTATCATCCTTCAGCGTTGCAGATCCGGTGAGAATAAACTGCTTCGTTGCCTTTCGCTTGTCGATTTCGATCTTCACATTGTTCCAAATCGGCGGTACTTCTTGCCACTCGTCGATGAGACGAGGCGTCGCGCCATCTAATACGTCCTGTGGAGAGATCTCTGCAAGCAGTTTGTTGCGTTGGCTTTGCTGGAGGTTAATATCACTCTTGGCAAACCGCAAGGCTGTCTCCGTCTTGCCGCAAGCTTTCACGCCTCGCAAAAACACAGCGCCAGAGGCGTTCAGCGCTTCTTCAAGTTGACGTTCTACGAATCGATTGATATATTTCATATGTTCACTATATGTCTATGCTTACAATTTGTCAAGTATATTTATCACAATATGTAAAGTACGCGTGGCACTTTACGAAGTTTTGTGTTGAGCACGTCCAAACAAGCTTAAATCTTCGCACCGCCAACGCCGCACCTACTAATCAAGTATTTGCGTTTAACTACTTCATTACTAACTAGAACTCGTGTAGCTTGCCCATTCAGGCGCAAAATTGCGCTACGATGCTCGCGTATCTTTAATACGTTGTGCTTCGATGCACGTTTTACATCCTGAGCTGCACTCAGCCAGACGACTTCTCGGCGAATACAGGAATTAATGCACCTGCATGTGCGGCATATCTTCGGGCAACATCTTGCCATCGGGATCGTAGTTGGCGTAACATGCTTCGCGTACCTGCATCAGTGCGTGATTGAAGGTCGTCTGATACTCACTGATCTCTTCTTTGTGGCGACGCGCCATCTGGTATAACTGCGAACTGTAAACATCAATACACTGGATCGTCACAAGCTCCGGCGTAACCTCTTGGCGTATATCCACGCCCAATTTCGCCGACTCCATATCGAGGAATGCCTGCTGCTCTGACTCGGGCAACGAGTGATACGTCGCCGCCGACTTCACGTCTTCGGCGAACGTATGGATATCGTGCTCGACAACTGGATCTGCACTTGGTTTTTTAGTCGTCGCCGTCAATATAAGCCACACACCCACCCCTGCCACGATCACAATTGCCATAGAGGCAAGCGTAAGAAGTGTTGCTTTCTTGGGTACGTGCATGGGCATTATTGCTGCACCCTCCAGTACGGGCTATACCCAAAGTCAAGATAATCGTCAGCCTCGCCGGCCTTGCCAAAGGGTAAATCCTGTCCAGCCACACTGACGCGAACATACAACTTGCCGTTCTCCCACCACCAGGCACCGTTAACTCCCACATTCGCCAGGCTGGAAGCCTTCGGCTGGTTCTGCGTCTGAGAGAAGCTATAATTCCCCTTCTGTACCGCCTGTGGTTGCTGAGCATAATCCATCACTAGCTCAAACCACCCTACGTAATCGCTCAGCACATACCATGAATTAAATCCTGACGCCTGGTATCTGTCGCCTACCCGCACCATGGTCCATGTGCCTGATTGATCTACCGTTCCGTCACTGACGCGCGTCAAGACATGAGTGTTCTCGTCAAAATATTGAAGACCCATGTATTTATTATTTGCAGGTGTAATCAGTCCTCGCGATTCCGTGCCATAATACGGACTCGTTATGTCTTTGTACAAGAAGTTCTGTCCGTAGCGCAAGAACGGTGTACTATTGGTCATGGTCATTGGCTGCCCATCACCCAATATAGAGCCGTCGAGATCATAAGTGACGTGCCCCATACCACCCTCTTTGTTGCCAAAGTAACATGCGCCGTAGATGCTGCCATCCTTGCAGGCATTGTAAAGAGTTTTGTAGCCCGATCCAAAGAATTTAATATTGCTGATTCTGGCTGGCTTTTCTGTGATACCCGCACCAGAGTCTGTTATCGCACTGCCATACGTCGTATCAGATGTTCCGCCATATCCCGTCAACCATATGTCATCATAATCCGCCGTACCGTGATACGTCCGCAGTAGCCCGCATCCCCAGCTAAAATCAAAATCAGGATCGCCGACTGAATTCGCTGTTCTCCCAGCATGAATCCCGCCACGCATATACGAATTTTGCATGGTTACCGATACGCAGGAATTGGCGCCGGTGCTGTCGGCAAATGTCACCGCACCATCGTTCCAGAAATTAAATCCTTCGTTTTTCCAGGCACTATTGCGGTACACCACCTTGCGCGTCGTACCTTGCCCGTACGCGCTGACAAAGAAACCGTTGCCTTGGTCGTGTGGTGCAGATATATGCCCTTGACCAGCAGGAATCACGTTCGAATGCGACACATTATCATCGAACGTTCCCCAGTCAGCATTCATTGCTACCCAGCCATTGAAGTTATCAATTGGCGGCAGGTCATGCCAGATACCCGTGCCGTCGCTACCGGCTGAGTGATTGCCAATAAAGTTGTTATTCGGATGGCCAATCCAGATATTGGAGGGAATGTCTTCAGACGGTCGCACGCGTTCGGCTGCGTTTGGATTGCGAGCTGATCCCATCACGAGATTATTGGTAATTGTGTTGTTTTGCTCCACACCGTCTTCGAACATGATGCCGTGACCGAGCGTATTAGCTGCTACAATGCCCGAAATATGCACGTTATCAGTGCCATGCATATCAATCTGACGATTGTAATTGTCGTGCATACTGATATTTGACACCGACGAATCACTGCCGCCGTTGCCCAGGATATGGAAGTGGAGTGGATAACGAGCCACCTTGCCCTTTTGACCGAGATTGTAAAACTCGGCGTTTGATACATTGATGCGCCCACCAGGCAGCGCGATCACGTGACCGCTAAACTGCGTCGTGGTCACATCGCTTGCTCCCGTAATCTTTATGTTGTGGCTCAACAGCCCGACTTCGGCACGTTCATGCACACAGCGCGTCTCACCACTCAAAGTTTGGCAGGTTTGAATACCGGAATGCTTGTACGTCAGTGGCGTCGTAAGCGTCACCGTCAGCCCGTCGCCCGATACGCTCTGCACAACCTTGCGCTCTTGCTCGCGCCAATCAAATGCCGAGCTTGCGACTACGATATTGTCGCCTGCCTGCCACCCTACTGCATCACGCAGCTGCAATGTGCTACTCCCTGCGTTCGCTGTGCTTGCGAGATCAGTCCAGGTGCGCCCTGCTTCACGGCCATATATTTCTATTTGACCGCCATTGAACGCAGTCATAAAGTTAGTGCCGATGTTGCCCTGACCGATGTTAATACAGCCTCCCAATGATGAGCAAAGACCGCCATTGGTAGCGTTGTAGTTGGCAATAGTAGTCGATGCAAACCCTGTCGGGATGAAGCTCCCGCTCGGGTCGCCCCCTTCGAGTTTGAACGTAACGTTATTCGTCAGGCGCTGCGCTTGCGTTCCTGCCTGTAATTTCCCGTTGACGACGATCTGAGTCGCGCTAAATGTTGTCGCTCGATCTGGAAAACAGAGAGTCGTTCCTGACGGCACGGTAATATTACTCAAATGCGGCACATCGACGTCCACCTGGACTTGTTTGCCGGCTGGAATCGTCACCGAAGCGTTTGCGGTCGGAACGCTTCCGCCCCACGTCGAAGCTTGACTCCATAGATCCATGCCGTTACACAGTGGAACTTCAGGAATGCCTGCCCCGAATTTCACCGCCGAGCCGTTCGACGCAGTTACGTCTGGCACAACCACCACATTACCGGCGTGCGGGCCGGACTCTAGCTCGAGCGACGTGAACACGTTGACGATAGCAGAGGCCACTCCGCCCACAAGAACGATCGCCATTACGACCACGCTCAATCGAAGAAAGAGCGTCCGCACTCTGTTCCAAGCCCCGGTCCGCCTCTGATTACGCAATTTTTCACTCCTAAGGGATGACCCCGCTTATGATTGTTCCATCGTATTATTTCTCTCAGGAAACGTCAAGGACAGACAATAGTCGTACATACAATTGCAGAGAGATTCGTCCCCTTGAGCGCAGTTCGTAGACTTTATAAGGTTCACCCCTGAAAGGTGTTAATAATTACAATTTAGCATTTTACCTATCAGCGAGCTGACGTTTGAGTAATTCCAGCTCAGCCTGCTTACCCTCATAAGACTCGAGGAATTCTCTGTACTGACTTGGTGACATATCATTGACGCGGTCGGGGTTGAGCCAATCTGGCGCCTCGGTACCCATATAATACGCAATGCTCGACCATTTGTAGCGCAAATAGCTCCGTGGGTTCATGTGAATGTAGCGCGTTATGTGCAGCAGATAGGCGTCGTCGGTTATCCTCGAAGCCTTGAAGATACTCTGAAACAAATGGCCATGACGCTTGTACTTGAGGTTGAAATACATCGTGTATGCCGTTGCCACCGAACGCATCAGCTGCGTGATAGTCTGTGGGTCGGACTCCTGATAGACCAGCAGGTGAAAATGGTTCCCCATCAGGCAATAGGCTACGAGCTCGAGATCGTACTTGTCATATTCAGTCCCGTTCGTCTTCGTCGATGTATCGCTCGTATCTAGGTGTCGAGCGAACAGCGACAAAAACTTACTGCGATCCTGATCGTCCAGATATATCGGCTCGTTGCCGGTACCGCGATTGTAGACATGATAATATGCTGGTACGTCATATTCTTTAGTTGTGTTACGTATGGGCATAGCATCAGTATACATGCGAGTTGTAAGAATTAACACCTTTCAGGGGTGAACCTTATATAATATATATAAGTTGTCTCCCGGTGGTCTTGGCCGCCTTGCCTGTGTCACCGTGTCATTAAAACTTGTCGTAAAACGGATAGAATGTCGATGTCGTGTTATTGACCCATAGTTGGCCGTCGTCCCACATATTTCCTGTGAAAACGAAGCCGCTACGAGAGGAATTAAACGACAATACTGGACCGTAGAATCCACAGGTATAGCGATCTTTGTCGGTGAGGGCTTTGCTGCTCGCATTGGGGACAACGCCGCGTTGCATGACGTTGTCAGTAAACCGTATGTTCGTCGCATTGAGCGGATCATTGTTGTACGGCTTACCAGAGTTCCAGCCGCCATAGGCACAGACTCCGGCATCTTGCGCCGCCACGATGAGATTTCGATCAACAGTATTAGAGTGGATCGGCCCAAAGTCCGGATAGCCGGTCTGTGGTGCCGAACAGCCCCCACCCTGAGAGGTGGACGGGATATCGCAGGCAATGGTGTTGTGACGATAGGTCGTATTGTTTTCGGTGCGGATAGCTGAGGCATGCGCCGTCGGATCCTGGCTGATGTTTTGGCCATGGAAATACGAGTCGGTCACCGTGCAGTGGTCACACCACATCTGACGGTGCCCGCCATAGAAATCCAGCCGTGTTGCCGTAATATTGCCTCCCGTCACAGCCTGGCCGTTTGGATCCGGACCAAAATCGGCCTCAGAGTCCATGAGCGTAAGGCTACCAGTCTGTACGTCGATGTTCGAGCCATTGAACTTGGAATTCTTGATCGTCACATTGTTAGCTCGAATCACCAATGTGCCGCAGTTACCGATCGTCTTGGCATCGAAGACAAAGTTAGCAGTCGTGATGGTACACGTACCGGTATAGTTAGTCAGCGTCGTGCCAGCTGGTATGCCCGTGGAAGCCGGACCGGGGAAGCAGCCACCCCATGGATCCGGACCATCTGGCACATATACTTGGGTGCCCGCCGGGTAGCCACTATTGTTGAGTGACGAGACGTCCTGAGCAGTAATGACCCGTTTTGCAGCCGGACAAGAAACAGAGCCGCCTGTGCTGAATTTGACCGCCGAGCTCCCCGAAGCAGTCGTATCGGCAACGACGCTGGCGTTGCCGATACGTGTACCGGCTTCAGACTGAATGCTCAAAAAGACATTAGTAGCTGCCCAGACACCTGTCGTGCCGACGATTACGGCAATGATTGCTCCGATAAACGCCTGTTTTTTGACTATGCCGCGCACGGTGATATCCCTCATTAGCTATTGCCTATTATTCTACCACGTACAGTTAGCCGGGGCGCCATAACAAGGAGCAGCAGTTGTCGGGTTGCCGGGATTGGTGTACCAAGTGTTCTGGGCGGTGCCCAGTGGCTTGCCGTTATCCCAAGTATTGCCAGTAAACTCATTGCCCGGAAGACCCTCGTCGAGTGAAGTGATCGGCCCATAGTAGCCACACATATAGGCTTTTGGGTTCCAGCTATCGTTACCGTACGCACCACGTTGGAATATGTTTTGGATAAATTTCACGTCATGAACCTGGTTCGCACCAGCACCTCCTGTCGACCCACCATAGCCACAATACCCATCCGGTGTCGCTGCGTAAAAATTATGCCTCATCGTACTGTTATAGGGCGGAATCCCGTCGTGACTATAGCCGGTTTGGTTCGCCGAACAGCCCGACGACTCCCCGCTGCCATCGGTACTTGGAATCGAGCGAACATTACACCATAGTGTATTGTGAATAATGTTTGCAAATTCGCCAATACGAACGGTCGAGTTGTGCGCCTTGCCCGCGGGATCTTCAAGTGGGTCATGAAGGTATGAGTCTTGGATCGTACAATTTCGACAAATCGCTATACTACCGCCGCCACTCAAATCAACCCGGGTCGCCGTGTAGTTACAGTACATCAGCGCACGACTTAACTTATCGGGAGTCACCACCGTGCTATCGGTAATCGTAAACGAGGCAAAACCGCACCAGGTATCATCGATGTAGACCCGTCCGTTAATATCAGAGTTCGTGATGGTAATACCATTTGCCCGTATGTCAAAACGGTCACAGTTGACGGTCTTTTTATTGATGACGGTGTTCGCCGTCGTGATACTACATGAACCATGTGTAGTTGGTCAGCACCGTCCCGTCTGGCACGCCAGTGTTGCTCGGACCTGGGAAACAGCCACCCCATGGGTCAGGACCCATGGGCACGTATAGCTGCGTGTTCGCTGGGTATGCAGGATAGCTCGCTTGGTTCCCGCTCGTGACGGTCACCCTGTCCGGGATATCACATGAACTCGTCGGTGCTTGCCCAAACTTCAAGAGCCGAGGTGCCCGAAGCTGTTGCGTCTGTGACTACGGAGACGTTGCCCGCACGCGTGCCGGACTCGGTTTCGCGACTCGAAAATACGTTGGTTGCAGCGTAGGCAGCTCCGGCAACGCCAAACAGCGTTACCAGTGACAGGGCTACTACTTTGTATACTTTGTGTCGTTTCCAGTTCATATTACTCCTCATAGCATCACTCATGGTGTCTCTCCCCATACCAACGTGTCACCAACATACAATCGTTGGGCAACGGTTGCCCCAACATATACCGATACCGGCGTGACCGTACCCAGTCGAAGGTTCGAGAGAGCCGTACTATTGATCACTTGACTCATATAGTATTGTACAGCCGCGGGGTGCAACGCCGAGTCAAAAAAGCGTAAATCGTCGATCACCTGCCCCTGCATGGAGCCCACGGCGAATAGTTCGAGATTATTGTCACCCTCTGTCTCTGGAAACAACGCAAACGATTCGTCTATCTCCACGCCGTCGATATAAGACCGCACGACAAATCCATTGCAGGTCAGCGTGTAGTGATGCCATTCGTTTAGGGGCTGGTGCGGTGCGGTATGCTGGACGTCGAAGCCACCCCGTCGCCAATGAAACACGGTGTCAGTGCCATCGGAAACCATAATACCAATGCTAGGATTACCTCCGCTAAAAGCCGTTTGACGTATTGTCCAGTTGGCTCCTGCGGTACCGACTTGGTCATATTTCGCCCAAAACATCATCGTATACTCTGGGTAGGTCGGACTGTTGAGTGGCAAGAATGAATCCTCTGGCGCATTGACAGCGTCGTCGTCGGCCGCGAGCTGACGCACCCCACCCGCCGTATGGCCGCCACCCGCCAAAAAGTACTGTGTTTGCGTCGTCAAGTCATGCCCGTTGCCCGTCACGTCAGTAAAGACCGTCCCGCTCCCTTCGTTGAACCCATAGGCGGCAATCGGCAACAATGTGTTTGGTGCCACCGGCTCATCAATGATGATATCCGTACCGTACCATGCGGTGGTGCCGGTCTCTGTTGTGTTGTCGTTGGCCGGCCAGTGGTGACCGCGTGCATACCATGTAGCCGCAGAGGTTGCATCGGCCAAACAGAGCGAGGTACCGAGATCGCCCGAGGCGATCGCTGTTGATGGCAACCCGCCGCTATGGAGGTATTTGATCTGGTCAGCCGGGTCGGTAAATGAATAGGTGATAACAATATAATAATCATCCGGGCCGTAGTCCAGTAAAATCGGCGTGTCCCACAACACCTCGCACCAGCCACCGCTCACCGGCGTGACAGTGGTTTTTTCCTGCACAAAGCCGTCAGAAGGACGAAACAAATTGCCGCTCGTACCTATATATGCTCGAAGCCGAATTGCCCGATTGGTCACCGAAGCGTCGTTAGGTATATAGACCCGACCACCCGTGCAACGGTAGCCGACCATCGACGCGTTGTCGCGGGTCACATAAAACACATTGCCTAGCTCGCCCCCTGGTGCAGGATAGTCGGCATAGATAGTCAGCGTATACGCCGGAGTAGCATTCCCAAATACCGTATAAGCAGCCATAAGTACTTTTTAGTCTAACGCTCTTGACGGTATTGTCAATGCGCCACCCCTCTCACGACACCGCCGGAGCCTGCACCGTGTCAGCCCGAGGGCTGATCGCGCCCGACGTGCCCACTGTGGCACGGCATCCGGCAAACACAGCCCCCGTCGCCCCGCTGCGGACGTTGATACCATAAATAGCACGGTTACCTGAGGTTGCTGGTCGAGCGACCGAACCGGACATAATGAGACCAGTAGAGGCCACATCGACTTCATGCCATGTCGTCGCGGCACCCGAGCCGTTATTGCGGATGATCATTCCGGTCACTGTGGAGTTGTTTGAACCGGCTCCAAACAGCAAGCCACACTTGGCGTTGAAGCTGACCGTGCACCCCTGCAAGTCGACCTGAGTCGTCGCACTCACGCCGTGTCCAGTGTTCGCAAATGCCCGACCGCCGTTCACAACTAAGCCAGGACAGGCTGCCTGGACACCGTCCCCACTGTTATATATCGCCGAACAGCCAACCACATCAACAGCGAGCGAGCCGGCTGAGCCGGCCGAAAGGATCCCCGCCTGACCGTTGGCGGACGCGATGCAACCCGACACCTTCCCGCGGGTTGTCTGTGCCGTTGCACGAGTCAACTGAATCCCAGGCCCGACATTCGAGGCACACACAGCACCCTCTAAAATAAATTCGATAACGTTGTTCCCCGAAGACGGGTTTGGTTCGATATCGATGCCGGCAGTGGGTGCAACCGCGCCGAGCGCCCCAGTGTTTATATAGCTACCACCCTGCACCCGAATTCGGTTCGCACCGACGACACTCATACCCTGGCGGCGATTTGAGTCGGCGATCACCTGCACGACTTGGACGTCGGTTGGCATGCCGTTGCCAATGTAGATACCGTCACCCCAACAGTGCTTCACCGTCACGCGCTCCACGAGGCAGCGGTGCGCGGCACCGTTGATGATGATCCCGTGTCCCCACTCTCCGGCGCTACCCACGTGAGTAGTGATATCACCCATTACGATACCACCAACGATCGCGCAGTCAGCCGCCGTCACATTCAGTATCACGTAGCTAGCGAGACTGTTCGTAATCGCCTTCAGGGTGGCACTCGGAGCGAGGATCAGCCGGGTTCCAGCAATATTGAGCTGCAGCCCTGTGCCGGCGTTGATCATGTACGTGCCAGCCGGTATCGCCACCGGTATCCGACCGTTCGCTGCAACGACCGCAGCTTGTATGGCGGCAGTGTCGTCGGCAACACCATTTCCGACAGCGCCATAATCGGTGACAGAGATAGCCAAGCTGGCGTCAGCCGCACTTTGCAGTTCAGCAACCGCGTTGAGCTTTGTCTGAATCTCCGGGCTGAGTGCGGATTCTGAGATAGCATTCGCTTTGATCGTTCCGTCGCTGTTGTGTGCCTGCGACAGGTAGTCATTGAGGAGCTGCCCCCAGTCGTCAAAATCAGCTCCAGGCTGTGGGAGGCGCGGCATTAAAAAACCCACCGAACGGCATACGAAGAGCTATACATTTGACAAACGTTTCGTCTGGTAATCACCGGGCACGAGATTCTCTCTCGATTTTCTGTTGTAAATATGACATCATTATATCCTAAATTAGCTAATAAGCTTATGATAGTGTTTATGGCTAAGAAGTGTCAAGTAGTATCAACCCGAGTCTCAAAACCTCTGCCGCGTATGTATACACTGCCCGAGCAAAAAACATTCTTCGAACCAAGGTTGGCATAAGTACTTTTTAGTTTACCCTCCTAGGGAAGTGCCCTTCAATCAAGTAGTTCATTGTGTTGTATTTTTGGCATATGCTCGTTACACTAGAAATAATGATATGGTGTATATATGAGTAGAACCGCACGACGACTTCAACAAAGCGCTTCTTACAGTGGCGGTAGCGGCGGTGACCCTCTGGCAGGGCTGATGACCGCCATTCCACCAGCTGGTACTTCACCTGCCCCGAGCGGTCCGATGGTCGGTACTTCGGGACAGTTCGACTACACGCAACTCGCAACCAACGAGGTGTGGGATCATTTTGACGGCACGACACTCGACGACCGCTTGTGGCAGCGCGATACGATCAACCAAGGCGGGACACAGGTGTACCAGGCAGCAAACATGTTTCTCGATGGCAGCGGCCATGCCGTCATGGAGTGCACCAGACCAGCCGGGACGACGATCTATTCGGGACGTTTCACCTCACGCCAACGTTTTGCGATGAAGTACGGCTGGTGTGCCGCACGGATCAAGATGCCTCGCTCAATCGGAAGCGTGGGACGCGCCTGGTTCCCGGCGTTTTGGATGCTGCTCGTCGACTACAATATCAGCCCAAACTATGCCGAGTTCGACATCATCGAACAGTTTGGTAATTCTTCGAACTATGCAACCCATCTGTACACCAACGATGGCGCCAACGACCTAGACAATGACGTAAACAGCATCGACTCGAACCTCGGCTACCGTACCTACTGGATGCTCTGGGAGCCAGATCGCATTCGGGTCGGGGTCGACACTATCCAGATTGGTGACTGGAGCTCGCTGGACATGGCTCCGGGAATTTGGAATTTACACTTCCAGCAACCGATGTATTACATCATGAATTTCGCTGCCGCCCCAAACTGGCTACCTGCGCCGCAACCCAGCGACTTCCCGGCACAGATGTTGGTGGACTGGATGTGGTACAAGCCGCTTTCGGCGCTGTAAGATGTCGGTGCTAGTGATTATTGGCGTATCAAGAGACTATATACCGACGGCCTTTTTTTTCACCAACGGCCTTGAATGCACCGATTTCAGTGAACTTAGCTAGGTACTTTTTGACACTTTCGGCCGAGAGGTTAGTAAGCGTCTGTGCTCGATAGTTGGTAATCTCGCCATGTTTTTCAACGTAGCCGACGATCGCCTGGAGAAACTCTAGCTCTGACTTTGAGAGTTTATCGGTAACTATATCGGGAAATATATCGGTAATTTTAGAGACCGGCAGCTCTGCAAGTGCTTGGTGGATTGCTATTAACATAAACTCAATGAAAACCCCGGCATCAGCCGACTGGCCAGCTTGCCGCAACGCGTCATAGTAGGACTGCTGATTTTCATGGACGACAGTTTCAATCGGTAGCCACGCAAATAGCTCATTCCATTGACCCAAGATAAGGGTTTGCCATAGTCGCCCAATACGACCGTTACCGTCCGGAAATGGATGAATAAACTCGATCTCAAAGTGAACAACCGAGCTCTTGATAAGTGGGTGTAGTTCTGAGGATCCCGCCCAAGCGAGCAAGTCAGCAACAAGCTGTGGCACAAAATCCGCCTTGGCTCCCGCATGTACCAACTGGTCACCAGCAAATACACCGACGGCCTTAGAGCGAAAGCTACCCGGCACCTTCACGAGACCGTCCGTTAGATACCGATGTGCTTGCAGAAAATCCTTAACAGAGAAGGGATCATATTCCAGCAAGTGCTCATAGGCGGCATAGGCATTTTGCACTTCTTTGATTTCATTTGGCGCACCCAATACAGTTTTGCCGTCGACGATGTCTGCCACTTCGTCAAGTGAAAGTGAGTTGTTCTCGATCGCCAGAGACGACTGGATTGAGCGCAGACGATTTACTTTGCGTAACTGTAAATTACGCGCGTATTCACCAGAGCCTTGCAATTCTCCCACCATCTCGGCAATTTTCGCGACTAAATCAAGTGTGGTAGGAGTGACAGTGAAAACGGGCGTATTCATAGTCTTTATTATAGCATATATCGGGAAATATATCGGTATATCAATTTCTATCGATTAGTTTGGACGGCTCTAATCATCTCTGTAGTTTACGTAATTTGAATAGACTCAGTTGATGCCTGCAAAAAATCGTTTACTGGTTTACGACCGCACCTGTGTCGTCATAGTAATTGCCGCTCCAGGTAATTCGAGGGCTACTGCCGAGGCCAGATGGGCCATACCAGCCCGCCACCCTCGCGAAACGGTTATTGGTAAACGACGAGTCAGATGTTCCAGGATTGCCGTTGAGCGACCAGCCCGAGCAATGAAAGAGATTATTCGACACATTCCAGCCGGTATCGGTTGATCCGAACTGGACGCACACGCCTTGTGATTTGGTATCGACCGTGTTGTGCGTCAATGTCACATTACTCCCACCAGTAGTCTGGATACCATCGTTATGTGAGTCTGCCGTCACCCACAGATCATGAATATACGAATCACGAATCACGACGTTACTGTTTGCCTTGAAGCCATCGGCTGAACCATGAACATGCATACGAATGGCCGTGTAGTTATCGAAGCTCATGCCTGCGGTCGTCAGCTCGCAGTCAGACGCGATCTCTGTGTCCTGAATAGTCAGCCCAGTGTGGCCGCTGTAGTCAATAGGATAATACATACACCCCGAAATCTTCACGTTTTTGATCGTAACATTGTTGGCATTCACCGTGATATTACAGTCGGTGATATTTAGATTTTGCACCGTCGCACCGTTGGTGTTGACCGTCACACAGCCACTATTTGTCAGTGTCGTCCCTGCGGGCACACCCGTGTTCGTTGCGTCAGGATAGCCACAGGCACTCGGCAGGTTGATACAGTTTGCCTGGAAACCGCCCGATGCGCTAAACTTCACTGCCGAACCACCAGAGGCTGACGTATCGGCTACCGTGGTTGCCGGTGACGCAATCGTCGCACTTTCAATCTCTCTCGAAACAAACATATTCGTGACCGCGTACACCGATGCCGAGAGAACGCTCACACAACATACAGCAACGGCCACAACCGCCACTATTTTCTGTTTCTGTTTCGTAAAAAATTTCATATCGTCTTTCTTTATTCTAGCGCACTCAGCGCAAAGCTAGTGCATGCGCGCACGGATTATTCGGTCGGAAACGGAATCACCACGCCGTCCTCGAATTTGTTATTGGTCCAGACGTTATTTTTGAGTTGACCGGTCTTCGCAAGACTATTGGTCGGCCCAAAGGCACCGCATTTGCCATTGCCACCACGTCCAAAAATATTGTCGGTGATCGTCATAAAGTCAGGTGCTGGGTACGGTTTGCCAGGGTAATAGCCCGGGTTCAGGCAGTAGCCTGGCCCACGGCCTAGATCGAACGAACTATTGGTACCGGCGATATAGTTCCGCGTGATTGTCACATATTGAATTGGCCCAAAGTCACCATAAAAACCGATATCAGCCGAGCAACCAGCGTCCGCATCGTAGGTCGGATCGGTACTTTCCCAGTCGCCACAACTCGCCCAGTTGTGCTCCATGAGGAAATTGTTGGTGCCGTTGCCGCCAAATGCGTTGTAGTGGTATGCCCCACCAAGACGCATACCATGCACCCAGTTATCTTTGGCTTCGCAGTTTTGGTCACATTTGATCACGCCTTCGCTGCCGTGAGAGTTGACGCGGTACACAAATATATTGCTACGACCGATATTTTCCCACCAACTCAAACTCTGCGGTTGCACCTCGGTATCTTCGATAAGTATCGGCCCCCAGTTGCTCTGCTCAGAGAATATCACTCCTTTGACAAATGAGTTCCTGATCGTCACACATGGGGTGTTTTTGCTTGTCGTCCCATTGCCCACCTCAATAATCAAGTCGTTATTAACTGTCTTGGAGTCTATGACCACACCACATGACCGAATCGTTGTCGCGCCAGTGTAGTTCGTCAGCGTCACTGGTGTGCGCGTGTCGCCCGGCAACCCGTGCGGATAGCCCGTATTGTGCGGACCGGGCCAACAGCCACCCCATGGATCGGGGCCACCAGGTGTATTGGCAGCGCCGACACAGCCGGCAGTGGCAGTGGTGCCAAACTTGACGGCGCTACTCCCAGAGGCCGTCGTGTCAGAAACCGACGCTACGCTGCCGGTACGGGTAGCGGACTCGGGCTCTTGAGAGGAAAAGGTATTAGTAACGGCCCAGACGGTGGTCGATACAAGTGCAGTAAAAGCGACTATTCCAACGACTGGACGCACTAACGCCCGAACAGTTATTTTTTTCTGGATAGTAGACATAGGTATATATTCCTCTGTTCGGTTATGGTATGTTCAGTGCAAATACCACACTCGTGCGGTTGTTAAATGGATTGGTAATTGTATACACGGGACCAAAAAATCCCTCCGTCGCCGGACTAATCGATGTCGCGGTGACGTGAGGTCGCCAGCCAACTGTCGTATAGGCACCATCGGTCACGCCGTTGCTTATGGTCATCGTGTCGTAGCTTTCAACCCAGTTCCAACCCCAAATTGTCGAGGCGGTTGGGTCGCCTGGGCTCGAGCTTCCCATTGTGAACCCCGCAAACACGGTCACGGGCGTACCCGGAAGGCCAGCCAGGCTTGGTACGTGACCGTTTGGCTCGCTGTTCCCAGCAACCCACGATGTGCCCACCGGAAACTCGTAAACGACATAGTTCAGCGGGTAATTTGATGCGCTGCACGACAGCTGCAAATCCGTTTCGCCCGCATTTGCAGTATGCGTAAAGACCGCAACCTCACAATCAAACACCGGATTCAGTCGTTTTGTCCAGCCAGCCGTGACAGCTGTCGATACCACTGCCCCGCTCACGACGGCTACCAACAATGAACCATTTGTTGTTGCTGGAAATGTGAGTGCATGGTTACTGGCGCCATTACGAGCAGCCACGCCAGCGGTGCGCTGTAACCATTGAGGTTGCGGCGTCGTTGCCTGCGCAGCAAGCGCATCGAGATCATTTGTGGTGAGAATCGTACCAAAATACGCCACCTCTTGCAGCGTACCCGTGAGCGTATACCCCACGACATCGCTACTCGCTACTGCAAACGAACCGCTCGAGCTAGCGACCGCGTACGCTGCACCTGTTGCCGAGCCGAGCAGTACGCCAAGACTGTATACCCTGATACCCGCACCGCCAGCTCCCGCATAGGCGGCAATGTAGTACGTCTGTCCAAGCTGTTCGCTGATACCAGAGCTTATGACCGTAGTTTGCCCACCACTGCTTCGATACCCCAGCTTGAATACATTGTTTTCGCGGTAGACCCACCACGAGTAGTCGCTGATATCATCGGCATAGCGAGAAGCAAGCATCTGCAACCCAATCTCTGCCGAATTAGATAAATACACACAGGTGATCGTCATCTGACCAACATCCATCCACGGAGCATCAGCAAGACTTACGCCATTGTTGAGACCATGATCAAAATACACCCCAGCGCCATCTCCGTCCGCAAGCAGCGAGTCCTGGGCGAGCGATGGCGCAGCCACGTACGTGCCGTTTCTGCCATTGCCAGAGCTGTCGACAGCCGTAGTACCCGAAGTGTCATTGAGGCGCCAGTAGAGGAGCGGCGAGTACCCCAGCGCGAGACTGGCGTAGTTGGTGGCGACGGCCGGCCAGACTTGCTGCGCGCCGAGGTAGATCTTGCTCACCGGTGTTGAGCCAAGGCGAATGGCAGTAGCGGTAGCAAGGTTTGGCATAAGTGCTTTTTAGTTTACCCCCCCGAAGGATTTCGTCAAACACAGGTAGGTTGGGTAATTAACCCCGATTTACAGGTGTTGTTATGTCGAATTGGGGTTAATTATTCGACTGTTGAATTGCTAAACACCGGCGTACCGTCGCCCAGATAAAATATGCCGGGGTAGTTTTGGAAATGGGGGTTGCCTGGCTGTCCATTTGGGGCGTAGGTATTGTTGCGTGAGACAGAGTCAGCAAGCCTGAGATGCCCCGTGTTGTCGTTGCTCACAAAGAAGATCGAGCTACCGCCTGCTTTGGCGGTATTATTTTCGATACGCGTCCCGTAGATATTGAGGTCATACGAAGTGCCGTCGGTATATATCGCGCCGCCACTCCCGCCGCCGGGGGTGCCACTCCAGGCCGGGTTGGCACAGCAGCCGACGGCATTGTTGTGGGTGATGAGGCTATTGTAGATGCTTATCGGTGTACGCAATCCGCTTATAGCACCGCCATTTGAGCAATTACCGCCCTGCCCGCTCGCGCCACCGAACGTACTCTGGACGATCATCACGGGGTATTGGCCACGGGCAGCAAAGGAACTATCGAGATCATTCGGCGTATCTGAGTGCTGCGCGAGTACGCGGATAGCCGCACCACCGAGATCAGGGCCATTAGTGGCACAAGTGTTGCGCACAAAGACCGCGCGCACGACCTTGAGATATCCGCCTAGCTGCGCAATTGCACCGCCACCGCTGACTTCTGCCGAGTTGGCACCCGGCTGGATCATCACCTCATTGGTCGCATCGCCGTCGGCTAGTGTGATATTTTGTACCGTTACCTTGGGCTTTGTCGGCGCATAGAGACAGTTACCTGACACGCTTCCCTGAGCTGAGTCGCAAGTATTGACATAGAGTATCCGTCGTACGCCCCCGCCCGAAAGAGTCACTTTGCCACCGCCGTCCAGCACCAGCTTTTCGGTGCTATTACGAACTTTGGCCGTAGCAGTCAACGTAATTGTCACCGGATCAGACCCGCAATCGAAGGTAACCACGCCACCGGCCGTCACTGCTGCTAGCACTGCAGCTGAGGTACAACTCGCCGCTGTACCGGTGCCAATCACATGATCGGGGTTATTGATATTCTCGAGTGCACCAGTGGGAGGCACGGCGTAGTTGCCTGCTGGATTTCCGGGAACAAACGTTGACGTATCGCCAAAAAGCACAACGCTACCGCCTGAAGCCGTCGAATCCGTAACGACAACAGTCTTCTGCGTCCGCGTACCCTGCTCGGCTTCGCTACTGATAAAACTATTAGCCGCCGCATATACTATCGAGGTGGCGACAACAGCCCCCGCCATACACAGTGTCCACCCTACGGCCGTCAACCGACGCCAGCCGCGTCTGTCACCGCGTCGCAATAGGGTAGCCTCAGGCTCCACGACCCCTAGTATATGCTTCATGAACCTATTGTACCATCGCCGATTTATATCCGGTGCCGGACGAAGTTCTATCCGTTTACTGGCCGTACTTGCTTGCCAGCACGCTGTAGTCGAGGAAGTTAACGGTACCATCGCTATTGATGTCGCTCCGGCCGATGCTGCCGCCAGATTGGTTGTACTTGCTGGCGAGGCGACTCAGGTCGAGGAAATCTACTTTGCTATTTTGGTCGATATCTGCGGCTATATAGACGCTGGCACAGTTATCACCGACGCCGGTCGGAACACAGGTCGTGTCAGCGGTGATAAGAACTCGGTCTACCACCACGTCAGCTGCATTGCCGATGAGTTTGATAGTATGCGAGCCACTCGTCAGCGCAGTGTCTATGGTTGCGCCCCCGCTCGTCTTGCTGATCCAGTTGGTGGTGCCGCTCTGGAAGCGTGTTGTTGAACCGCTACTGTAGGTCGGCACAGTCGAACCGCCAACCGTGAAACAGGTGTTGCCGTCAATCTCAAGCAGATAGGTATTGGCGCTTGAGCTTGGTGCTGCCATGCGTGTCCAGATACGATAGGTTGCGGCAGTCGTAACCGTGGCAGTCATAGTGACTGTGCCATAATCAGTGCCCGGTACCGTGCAGGCTGCCGCGCTGGCTGGGGTACTCACATACACCGTGGTACTAGCAACCGCGACAACGACTGCCACGAGGATGTGTTTGATGCGAGGTATATTCATAATTGCGTATCCGTTTCCTTTGCCTTTTCTAGTTCGTTTTCCGGTTCCTTGTGCTTGGCTTTTTTCTGCTTTCGATTTTTCACTACTGCGATCGCGACGCCGGCCAACAAGAGAACCCCGATAGCGATCATGAGCCACGGTGCTATCTGCGCGACTGCTGACGAGCTCGTAGCGGCCGTTGACTGTTTGTTCGTGGCTGCTGACGAGACGGTCTTTCTGGCTAGATTCGGATTGACTGCCTTGCCTGCGCGGGCGGCGTTACCGGCACTCAGGGTTGGCCTGGTACTACCGTCACGTAGGGCGGTAAATATGACGGTACCGACAAACGCATCGTCAGACACCGCCTCTCCGCCAAGCTTGGCCACTTGGAGGGTGATCTTTTGATTGGTATTGGTGGCTGGTATTTGTGAGTCAAACGGTGAGTTGTTGTAGGTGACGGTTTTGTAGGCAAGCAGCGATGGATCGTAGCCAAGAGTCGCCGTTACCGTATCGATTGGTGTCCCGGGAGTCATCCGAACGTTGAGCTGGACTTCTGCGTCTTTTTTAAAGGAAAGTGATGCGGGAGTGAGGTAGACATTGCCCTGAATTGGCGGTGTTTGATTACGTAGCACTAAATACAACGTAGTGACAAAAACTACGACAGCGATAATGACGACCGTGATGACCAGCGTGGTTCGTTTTGTGAGGGTAAATTGCTTTTTCATATGCCTTTGTTACGTTTCTCCCTACGTGATAGTGTAGGCAGCCCCTATTTTCAGTTTACATATATTGGTCGACGTTGCTGCCTCGGCAATACCGGAATCGGACGCAAAGACCAAGGCTGCTGCCCCACTGGTGCCAGCCGTAAACGTCACCGTACCGACGATTTGACTACCACTGACCGAGCCGGCAAGTAGCCCAACACCGATCCTGACGTTGCCGCTACCGCCAGTGCTTTCGATCGTGGTGGTAAATGGACTCATAGAAGTGTCGATTGACTGAAATGTCAGTTGGGCTGTGGGATAGGAAAAGTTCGCCTGCACTGCGTTGACCGCAGTTGAACCGCTTTGCTCGCGGATTGTGACCACGACGGTTGCCCCACCCGCATAACTCCCACTTGCTGGTGTAATCAGTAACGTGCCCCCTTTGGGTGTTGCGCTTTGCAGACGTCTAGCAGATCGGCTCATAATTATCCTTTACTATAGCATTGATATATCTACTTTGTAGCATACAATATGTCCGTCTGAAGCGTCATCGTGTCGCCGTACTCAGACCTCGACGCAGCTGGCTTAGCTGGTGATAACATATAGCGTTGTTCCGTCTTTCGTCACTATGGCGTCATAGGCTACTTGGGAACCAGTCCATATGGTTGCTACCGTCGCTGAGCCGACAGCGCTGACCGCTGTTCGAGCATCGGCGGCCGTAGCACCAGCTGCAATGACGGCTGGTTTATCGGTGATACCCAACCATGACGTCGTCCCGGCTGCACCCGTTGCACCGGTGGCTCCAGTAGCGCCCGTCGCGCCAACTGCGCCGGCAGTTCCTGCTGTTCCCTGTGGGCCAGTCGCTCCCGTAGGCCCAGTCGCTCCGGCAGGGCCAGTTGCACCAACCGCTCCAGCGCTGCCGGTCGCTCCGATACTACCCGCTGCACCGGTAGCCCCAGTTGCACCTTGTGATCCTGTGGCGCCCGTCGCTCCCGTAGGTCCGACCGCGCCGGTCGCACCAGTAGCACCAGTCGGTCCCGTAGGGCCAGCCACCGCATTTAGTTTTGTCTGAACTGGCGCGCTGAGGGCTGCTTCAGGAATAGAACTGTCCTTGAAAGTACCGTCATTATTATGAGACTGCGAGAGATAATCGTTGAGGATTTGTCCCCAATTGCCGCTGTCTCCTCCAGGTTGCGGTAGGCGTGGCATAATATCTGTGCGTACTCCTCTTGGTGGCTTTAGTCTTTACGATTAACGTTTATGTTTGGCATTCTAGCATGCAGTCGGGTGGGTGTCTACTACGAGGGGCTCCGCTCTTTGCCCCCAGACTATACGTCCATAAACACGACGACGCGGTCGGCTTTGACGTGCATGAGGGCACGGGTAATTTTGATCGTTTTTTCGCCTTCGACCCCTTGGATCGTGAGCATACAGGGCAGGAGCATACAGAGGAAATTGCGATGATGTGGCAACACATCGAACGGTCCAGTGGCGTTGAGCGCGCTGACGCTGTGGGCGTTGCCTTCAAAATAGACCTTAAACGGTGCATACACTTTGACCGCCATAGTCGGCTCACCGTCTGTTTTTTGCACTATTGGTGCCGATTCGTCTGCGGCTTTTTTCGTCTCATCAGCCATTATTTTTGCTCTTTCGGTGGTTCAGTGGTGGCGGGAGCTGCTTCTTTGCTGTCGTCGTCAGTCACATCACTATCAGATGAGTTATCGTCATCCTGGTCTTGCGCTGGATCGGGGTCGCTTCGATCCTGCGCCGGGGCAGCCTGGGGCGCTTCACCCGTTGATGCATCATTTTGGACGGCCTTGCCGATAATCGCCTCGACACCGTCGAGTGTCTTCTCGCGCGTCATGTGTTCGCCCGGCACACCGGTGACCTTTTCCATCACGTTAAATCGCTGCTTGAAAAATTCAATCAGTTGCTTGGCCTTGTTGTAGTCGTCACGGTCCTCACTCGAGAGCTCTGATTCACCGATGATCGCGATGATGCCTTTGAGTGACTCGTATTTCTGCAAGATTGCCGTCGCCCGTGTCGCCAGGTCATAGTGACGCTCGCCGACCACTTCTGGCGTCAGCAGACTTGATTTCGACGCCAAGATATCGACTGCTGGGCGAATGCCTTGGGCGGCAACAGCACGCGACAGCACGATCGTACTATCGAGCTCATGCTGGATCATCTGCACCGCCGGATCACTCAGGTCATCAGCCGGAACATAGATAGTCTGCAACGCCGTTATCGAGCCATTTGCATTGCTCGCCAGGCGGTCTTGAAACGTCTTGATGTCAGAAAACACCGTCGGTTGATAGCCACCTTCGGCCGGCGTCTGGTCAATGATCGTCGAAACTTCGTTTTTCGCCTGGATGTAGCGGTACATGTTGTCGGCAAACAGCAGAACATCTTTTTTCTGATCGTCCCGAAAATATTCGGCAAGCGTGATAGCGCTGAGGCCAATCAAACTACGCTGTACCGGGTTTTCATTCATTTGTCCAAACAACATGACGGTGGTTTTGAGTAGATCGTTGTCACCCAATGTCTTGTAGAGCTCGTGTCCCTCACGGATACGTTCGCCAATACCGGCAAAGATTGACAATGCGCCAGACCCGGTTGCGACGTTGTTGATAATCTCCATCGTCAGCACCGTCTTACCCACACCAGCACCCCCGACGATGCCGATTTTGCGGCCTTTCACGAACGGCGTGAAGAAGTCGAGCACTTTGAGCCCTGTTTCCAGCACGTCATCCGAGCGAAGTTCGAGACTGGTTTCCTGAAAAGACGGTGAAAATATCGCTCGTTTCGGCATCTTGTCGAGCACGGCTGCGTCGAGTTGAGGCTTCCCGTCGATTGGGCGACCCATAGCATCCCAGACGCGGCCAATCATCGCATCACCGACTGGTATTTCGAGACTATGGCCACTACGCGTCACCGTGTCGCCCTTTTGGATGCTGTAATCGCCGCCGATATTCAGGCAGATGGCCATATCGCCATGGCTCAAGCTACTCACCAGAAGCGGTGACTGCTTTTCGTTATCGACAGACATCATCTCGTTGATATCGGGCATACCCTCGGCAAACTGAACTTTGATAACAAGTCCCTTGAGGCTACGGACAACGCCCTTTTTGTAGACCATTTGCGGTGTTTGATCGTTCATTATTCTGCGCCTCCATTGCGAATCTTTTTCAGCCCAGCCAACGATTCTTTCAGCCGCGTGTCTACCTGACTGCGCTTGGCACGATTACACTCGGTATGAAGCTGCGACGCGTTATCGATCGACCGCTCTTTTGCTGCCGACATTGCCTTGAAACGGCTTGCCACCTGCGCGAGACGGCTATCGTAAATAAACTGCGAGATTGTCAGACGCAGAATCGAATTTTCCAAGTATGCCGCCACTTGGTACGAGCTCGGTTCAAAAATATAAGTCTTTTCGCTCACCATATCATCTCCCAGCGTGTCGAGGTCGGCCACGCGACCCTTGCTCGAAACAACCTCGCTCAGATCGACATCTTTGATTTCCTGTTGGCTCAGTGAGATGTAGTTTTGATAGTATATGCGGCTCCGAGTGTATTTCCTGACGATGTCCATCAGGGGATCGACGTTGATGTAATCTTTTTCGGGCAACTCAAAATAGTAAGTGTAATCGATATGCGACTGCTTGAGTTTGAGTGCGCCGTGGTGGCCGACCACTAACACGTCATTCTTTGTTTCGTCATAGCGTTCGATCACCTTGCGAATCAGGCGCTGGTCAATATCGCCGCTGAGGCCACTTTTGGCCGTGATGAGGATCAGGAGCTCTTTGTCGATCGGTTTTTCCTCGATAGTTCGTCCAAAATTAAACAGCACGTCAACGCGAATCTGTTTATAAATATTCCACACCTCATCAAAAAACTGGTTCGAGATGAGCACTTTGGTCTTGGTCTTTGCGATCTGCATACTACTCAAACTTTCGAGCGCTGAAGTCAGGCTCACGACCGAGCGGACGGAAGCCTCTTCGGCTTTGATCTCAAGTGGTCGTCTCATCGCGTAGCCTCCGGCAGCTCAAGAGTGGGGAGAGCAGGATGAGCCGCGCATGAAAACTGGCAGCTCCGAGCCTTTCCAGTTTCTAACTTCCCATTGCTCACTTCCATTATTTCTTTTCCTCAAGCATCTTTTTGGCCTCTTCTTCTTCACGAGCAAGCTCGTGCGCTTTGTGCTCGTCAGACTTCGCGGTCTCCTCGGCCTCTAACGCTTCGGATTTGTCGGGCTTCGCGTCTTTTTCGGCTTTGGTTTCATTGCTTGCCGCGGCAGTTGGCGTGCCCGCTTCGGCTGCGGCGGTTTTTTCCGCTTCTTCGGTCTGATGCATTTTTTCAGCATCAGCTTTGGCTGCTTTTGCGATCGCGGCTTTCTTGACTTCGTCGATCGTGGTGACTTCACGCTTGAGCGCGGCTTCGAGTTCATCAAAGTTACCCTTCATATCTTTGTCTTCTTGAAGCTTGGGCGCATACTCATGCACCTTTTCCTTTAGCAACTCGACATCGATAATCTCCTCAGGGCTGCTACCGAGCACAATACTCATCAAAAACTGTTGTTCGGCAAAACTATAAATCTCCCCAATCGCTTGGTTCATCAGCTTGAACAACACCTTGCCCTTGTCATAATCGGCCTGAGATTGCGGGCTGAGCTCGGTACCGAAATGTGCGTATTCTTCGGCGGTACGGTAACCAGCGAGGGTCAAGTTGAGTTTGTCAGCGAAGCCTTTTTGGCGCTTGTTCTGCCCGACACCACCGACACGAGTCACTGAGAGCGCCGTACTGACTGCCGGACGCATGGTGTCTTTGAATATTTGACCATCCAGGATCCACTGGCCGTCGGTAATCGACATCACGTTTGTCGGCAGGTACGCCGTAATATCCCCGCCTGGTGCGTAAATGATGGGGATAAGCGTTTGGCTAGCGTGATTTACCTCAGTTTTGCCGCCTCGCTCGAGCAAACTAGAGTGCGTATAAAACATGTCTCCAGGATACGAATCGCGTCCCGGGCTAACACCAGCAATCAACGAAATCTCACGATAGGCTTGGGCGTGCGCCGTCAGATCGTCGTAGATCATTAGCGTGTCCATGTTGCATTTTTGCCAGAAGTATTCGCCATGCGCCGCACCGACATACGGCACCAGATACGTCAAAATAAGTGATTCAAACGAGTTAGTGACGATGACGATAGCTTTTTTGAGCGCATCGTTTTTATCCAGAGCATTGACCAGTTCCGCCACATCACGTTGACGCTTTGCCACGAGCACGTAGACAACTGTAATGTCGGTATTCTTTTGATTGATTGCGACCTGAGTGGCAAGCGCGGTTTTACCTACTTTGCTATCGCCCAACATCGCCATGCGTTGCCCTCGCGCCAATGAATATTCAAGATCTAAAATAGTGACGCCCGTCTCGACTGGCGTATCGAGTAATTCGCGCTCGTATAGGGCGGGGGCTTTGTGAAACACGTCCCATTCCTGGTCGGCCTGGATAGCTCCTTTTCCGTCAATCGGTTCGCCAAAGACATTGATGACGCGGCCGATGAAATTTTTTCCAACCGGCGTCATGATATCGCGTTTCTCGATCACGCATACTGCGCCTATTCTGAGCGGTGTCGGATCAAGTTTCATGATAACTACATAGTCCTCGAGCACTTGATGCACGTAGCCACGGGTATCATCGTCAAATCGCACTGTGGCGTGGACGTTGGTTGGTTGGAGACCTTTCACACTGACCATAAATGAATCAATTCCGACGATCTCGCCGACAGGATTACCTGCCGTGACTAATCCTGTAAATATCTTGGCGTCTTTAGTGGCTTCCACGAAGCGCTCCCAAATCTTTCAGGAGCAGTCCACGACCATCCTTGAGCATACTGCGGAGGCTCAAGTCCCGGACTTGGTTCGACGTACGCAAATACACCCCGGCGATCAGCGCTGGCTGCAAGCCAACCGCGATCACGGCTTGGGGGTGAACCGAGCCGCGCAGCCACGCCGCAAGCTGCTGGAGACTCTGAGGGTCGGCTTCGACTGCAAATGTCATATGAATTGTCGGTACAGTGTCTTTGAGGAGGCGCAGCTGCTTGATCAGATCGGTACGCTCTTTGCTGCTACTTGGCCTGAGTTGGTTGAGATTCAAGAAATCCTTCAGCTGCTCAGAAAGTCCGAGATGAGTCTCCTCTTTCGTGCCCACCTTGGCACGGACAATCGCGGCCGTCATCTCGTTGTCGACACGCTCAAATTCGTTGACGAGTCGTGACACGTCGATTTTACTCACTATGCTCGGAGGTATCAGAAAATCAACATACTTTTTCGCTGGCGTCTCTGTCGTGGGGCTCATAATTTCATATCGTCCACGATTGCCTGCTTGTTCGTTTCCATTTGCTTGATAATCGACGGCAGCTGTGCCTTCAAGTCGTACTGATCCCCCAGAGAACCGAGCAAATAGTGCTCGATAATTACGGCCATATTTTGCTCAAACAGATTCACCATACGGTCTTCTTGCTCAGCAACGTTCTTTTGGATCATCTGCTCGAGTTGCTCATGCTGGGTTTGCAGCGCTTGCACACTACTTGCCAGCCATTGCAACGTCAATGACTGGGTGTCCTTCATCTTCGATATTTGAGCTTTGCTCTCGTCGAATACTGTCGCCAGAGAGGCCTCTTGATCGGCGAGGCTTTTCTGCACCGACGCGGCCAGTTGCTCATGTTGCGCCTGGACAGTCTGTGCGCCCTGGGTCATGGTCTGTAGGGCTGCATTTTGGGCCTCGGTAATTGACTTGGCATGCTCAGCGAACTGCGTATCGAGCTGGGTCGCGACACGTCCCTTGAGCTCTGTTTTGATCTCGGCGATCGCGGTATCAATCTGTGCGGTGACATGGTCTTTGACGTCGAGATTGAGCTGAGTGATAGTCGCGTCGAGATCCTGCTTGAACAACTTGCCATTTTCGGCGATCACCTTTTCAAAATAAAGCCGGGCATGGTTGCGGAGTTCCTCGCGGAAATTCTCTTCGAGAAAATGCTGCTCAGCGAGCAGAGCATTGTCATCTGCCGATTTCTTTTTGCGTACAAACAAGCCCATTTATCCCACCTTATTTTGCATCATAACTTCAGTAGTAAATATACCGCAAATAGCCCAATTATGACAATCAGCACACTAGTCAGTATCACGCTCAGTAATGCCCGAAAAATTGACTTTTTCGACATAGGATTACGTCCTATAGATATCAGCCCATTCCGCACGCCCGAATATAGCACCACAATGGCCGCTACCAGACAGACAAATGTAATCCCCATACTCAGATAGATCCGGATCGGACTCACCTCTTTTTCGGCAATTGCTTCTCCTAGTCTTTGGAGTGGCTCAGGCACGTTGGCTTTGGTGCTCTTGTCGTTCGGGTTACGCCTGATGTCAATCGTCACGGGGATCGAGCCGAACGTGACCGTTTGACTTGTGTTACCTGATTTATCTTTGAGGTCTGTCTTGCCGAGCGTGACGCCTTTGCCATCAAACGCACCGGCTGCACGGCCGAACACGGTTTTTTCTTCGGTGCCCGCTTTCATCGCGACACCGTTGATCGACGAGAGCGTCACGTAATCACCAGCGGCGATTGATCCGCCCTGCGTACTGACGAGTACACTGTACGTGCCAGATACCGCCACAAACACTTCATTTTGGAGGCTTGCGTTTGAAATAGTCAGCGGGAGCTGATTGCGATCAACTGTCACACCGAACATGTTTTGCAACTCTGCCTGGGTCGCTATTTTGACACGGTTGGAGTCCTTGCCGGTCAGCAGCACGATCGTGCCATTGTCCAGCGGCGTATCAGCGGCGTAACCCTGCACGCTTCCACCCCCGTAGTTTGCAGCACTCGCTGCTGGTGCTACGATAGCAATCGCCGCAACGACAATGCCGAGCATACCGATGATAATCCGAGAAGTTCTCACTGTTTATTTTTCCTGGTTATACAGA
>OFRE01000062.1_pt1 | contig 31283 bp, 39 predicted proteins | sample 1543061 | NCBI WGS metagenome assembly OFRE01 (sample SAMN07774218, study PRJEB24372) | wastewater metagenome | isolation source: Exp Tend NO 50WW | collected 2016-02
ATGGAAGACCAAAAAATAATACAACTTAAAGGATTTATCGAGAAATTAAATAATAAAGATTTCTCACTATACTTTTTTACCCTAGACACAAAGGGTAACCCAACAGCTGGTGTGGCGAATATATATGAGCACGTTAAACTCCTAAATGAATTAGGGTATAAAGCAAATATATTACACGAAAAAAATGATTATAAATTAAGAGGTGATGATGCTGGTTCAGGAATAGCTGATTGGCTTGGTGAGGAATATGCCGCTTTGCCACACGTCTCTATTGAATCTCAAACATTGAATATTACACCAACTGATTTTATCATCATACCTGAAATTTTTGCGTCAGTAATGGACCAAATCAAAGGATTCCCTTGTAGGAAAATCGTATTAAGTCAAAGTTATGATTATCTATTAGAACTTTTACCAATTGGTAAGAGATGGGATTTAGATTATGGGTTTAATCATGTAATAACAACTAGTGAAAAGCAAGCAGCTTATCTTAAAACATTATTTCCGTTCGTTAAAACATATATGGTTCCAGTAGGAATTCCAAGCTATTTCAAACCAAGTGAAAAACCACAACAACCTATTGTTGCTATCCTAACTAGAAACCAAGGTGAGGCCGCTAAAATAGCAAAATCATTTTATTTACAATACCCAATATATAAATGGCTTACATTTAAAGAATTCAGAGGAATGTCTAGAACACAATTTGCGGACGAATTAAAAAATTGTTGTTTAGCCGTGTGGATAGATGATTCTGCTGGTTTTGGAACATTCCCACTTGAAGCGATGGAATGCGGTGTTCCTATCATTGGAAAAATCCCTAATTTGGTTCCTGAATGGATGGAAACAGTAGAAGAAAATGTTGCAACAATCAAAAATAACGGTATTTGGACCAACACTCCGTTAAATATTCCTGAACTAATTGCAACATACATGAAGTTATGGTTAGAGGACGCAATTCCAACAGAACTACGTGATACAATAAAAGCTTCGATAGGTCAATATACACAAGAGAAACAAAAAGAAGTTGTAGCTCAAGTATATAGCCAATTGGTTAACGAAAGAATACAAGAATTTAATAGCTTGATTCCAGTTCCAATTGAAGAAGTTAAATTAAACGATGAAGAATAATATGAAAACAAAATTAATTCAATTCAATGTTGAAAACAAAAATGGTAGAATCTATCTGTCTGAAGAATTTACAAAAATTAGAAAAGATGAAAACGGTATAGAATATACCGAACTTGATAGACTAAATAAAATGCCGATATATGGTCAATTAGAATATGGTGATGAATTTGAAACACCCCGTACTAAAGCAACCCATAGCGTTTCAAACATTGAAATAGTTGATGGGTGGTTAGTTGGTGATATTACAATATTAGATGAATCGGTTAAATTATTAGATAATGTAGTCTTTAGGTCACGTTCAATAGGTGAATTAAATGATGATAAAACAGTTAAAATAGATAAAGTGCTTTCATTTGATGCAATACCTGAATCAACAGATGCTTTTATTGAAATAAAATAATTAACAACAATAAAACCTTAATTTAAAAACAAGAAACATGAAAGAACTAAACGATATATGTGTAATCCTTCCAGTACACGAATTAAATGAAATAACAAAACCAATGTTCGCTAATGCGATTAAAAGTGTCGAATTACAAAAAGTTGTTCCAGATGAAGTATTGATTGTCGTTCCAAAAGACAGCGGTGTTAGTGAATACCTTAAAACATTTGATTTCGAGACGATTTCAAATATTGTTACTGTTGTTGAAAACGACGGATTGACAGACTTTGCTAGTCAAGTAAACTTTGGTGTTAGCAAAGCAAAATCAGAATGGATATCTATTTTAGAATTTGATGATGAATATGCAAACATATGGTTTAAGAATGTAGTTGAACATAGAAAAGCATATGATAATGTTGGAATCTTTTTACCGATTGTTGTTGATGTTGACGCTAAAGGTGGCTTCGTTGGTTTTACAAATGAAGCAGTATGGGCCAATAGTTTTTCAGACGAATTAGGAATCTTAGATTTAAATGCATTATTAGCATATCAAAATTTTAATATCGATGGGATGGTAATCAGAAAATCAATCTATAATGAATTCGGTGGTTTTAAACCAAGTATTAAACTAACATTTATTTATGAATTTTTATTAAGAATGACATTTAAAGATGTAAGGGTCATGGGTATTCCAAGATTCGGGTATAAACATGTCAATCAAAGAGAAGGCTCTTTATTCTCAACGTATAGAGATACTATCGACCCAGTAGAGGCAAAGTGGTGGTTGAGTCAAGCTAAAAAAGAATATTATTTTGATAAAGACAGAAAAATAACGTATCAAACTCAATCAGTTTAAATGATTAACAAACGAGGACGCAAAAGAAAAAATGAAATGTATTTTGGTCCAGAAGAAGAAAAAGCAGTTAACGATTATTTGGCCTCAACAGATGACAATGAAAGAAACTTAATCTATAATCAATGGCTTAGAGACCCATTGAATAAGATGGTCGAATCAATTATTAGGAGATATAAATTATATAGAAAGGGCGAAACATTTGAAAACCTTCATAGTGATACTCTTTCATTTTTAATGACAAAAGCTCATAAATTTGAGCATTCTAGAGGTAAAAAAGCTTATTCTTATTATGGAACAATATGTAAACATTATATATTAGGGATATTAATAAAAGATGAAAAATATATGAAGCAGACTGCTTCATATGAAGATGTATCTTCAGATATAGAAGGTAGAAGAGATTTGACGTATGTAATTGACAGCGAACAATTCTCTATGGACGATTTTCTTAAGAAATTAATTGGTAGCATAAAAGAAGAATTAGATGATGAGAATCTAGCACCAAAAAAGAAATTGAATGAGAATGAAAAAAAGGTTGGGCAAGCACTGATAGAAATTCTACAAAATTGGGAAACAGCGTTCGATACAATGAATGGTGGTCCAAAGTACAATAAAAACTCAGTATTAGAAACAATGAGGAATTATACAAACCTCTCAACCAAAGATATTAGATTAGCCATGAGACGATTTAAACAATTGTATGAATTTTTAAAACACCATGATTAATTGATTTATGATAAAAAATGCCATTAACAGGTATTTATAGTATAAAACATTAAATTATGGGAAGAAAAGTAAAACAAGATGTAAGAGTAAATAATACTCAAAGCCTAGAGGGGTTGATGCAAGAGACGTATAATGATGCGTGTTTACAAATAAACGAAGCACAGGGTTCAATAAATGAACTAACTACTAGTACAACACCTGAAACAGTAGATGACCACACCAAAATCGCTAAAGAAAAGGGTGGTTTATTAAAAATCAAAGATTCGGCTATTAGAATTAAACTAGAACTGGCTAAACTTCAAACAGAAATAATCAAAAACGGTGGGGATATTGATAAGGCGGTTGATGAAAGAAGTAATGGTAAAGCATCAGTCACTGATTTCAAATCAATTAGAGAAATGCTTAAACAAGATAAGATTAATGAACTTGAGTCAGAATAATTATGTCCGTAATAAACGAAAAAAAGAAAGCTTTTGGTAATATAGCTGCGCTTAGAACTTTAACTGAAGGAATGCCTAAGTTAAAGACAACATCGTCATTCCCATCAATCAATAATAACGGAGATACCACAACATTTTTATCCGACCTAATTAAATCACTTGTCGGTTATGAGGCATTAGTTCAATCAGTAGTAGATACTCTGGTATATAACTTAAGTGATGTTGAACGTGAAATTAAAAACGCACTTAAAATTGAGTTGAAGTCAATTGTTAGTTGCGGTATCAACCCCACCCTTCCTGAATTTATAAAATCAACTGGTAGTGGTATTAAATTTACCGTTGATAAAATTGATTTTAATAATCTGATGCTCATCGACCCAAACTCAGAGGGTGGTAAAATGCTATATAACGACAAGACCCCAAATCTAATCGATAGCACTGACTTCAACACATTTCTATATCAAACAATACAAAACAACGGTACAATAGAAAATTGGGGACACGCAAGTGCTGGCACCGATATACTAACAGTTAGTTTTAAATCGATTGACGTATCAAATACGGACCCTAATAATACAATAACGGTAAAAGCAAACTCCGCATACGACACAAAAACATTAACACAATTAAATAATGATTTTATTGATAGTGTTACATTATTTAATACAGAAAATATTTTAACAAATGTTATCGATTCTATATTCGGAACAATATCAAGTTTCACAAATAAAACACTGAAACAATTAGAAAACGAATCAAAAACAAATACTGTAATAAGTAAAATTCTTAATTCAGATAATAATGATATTATATCAAACGATTATTTTACTTTCTCAAATGAAGAAAACAATAAGCATCAAGAAGAAGCAAAAAATTAAAAGAATGGTAATAAAATAATACAAACAGTTAATAATCTTTCGACGAACATTAGTTTTTCAACCGTAAAGAATTTTAACAACGTTATTAGCGGGGCTACTACTCAAATAGAAAAAAAAGATGCGGTTACTACCTCATTAAATGAGATGGGAAACCAAGTAGCTTCTTTTGCAAAAAACCCAGTTGACCATGAAGCGGTTAAATTAAATTTTATACAAGAAATAATTAATAATCTAACAAAAACAATCGTAGGTTCAATATTATCACCAAAAATTATTGCAATATTTATTATAAATTATAGAATAATCTATGGTCCAAATGAAACATTCTCAGACCCTATAGATTTTTTAAAGAAAAATAAGGTATTGATAAATAATCTAACAAAAAAAATTGGCGGGTTAATCATTCAAGTTTTATTGAAAATAGCGTTGAAAAAAATTGCTGAACTAGTTGCTGAAGGTGCACTTAAACAACAAATAGATAAAGCACAATCTAATTTAACACAAATATTGAGTTTGGTTGGTATCTCACAAGATATGTTAAGAAAAATAAAAGGATTCCTATGAGCAATGTAAACACTGGTAAAAAATCTGAAACATCGGGCACTAATTTAGACTCGATTAGTAGTGTTTTAGATATTATAAATGCTGCTTTTAGTATTCCTAAAACACCATTAACACCTTTGCCACCTCCATTGGTGTTAAGCGGTTCAAAATTACGTGTTGGTATAACAGCTAGCGTTATTGCGGCTAGAATTATAGCAAGACAAAGTGAAGCTGGATTAGTTGTTGGAGATGTATTTGGTGACGGAGCTAATACTTCTGAAGCTATGGAAGTAATAAGAGTTGAGGAAATAATAAATTCACTATTAACTGAGGCTAAAATAGAAACCGCTGTTGCACCTGGGGTATCCGTTACCGTTACAGGTATTGGAAATCTAGGGGCACCTGTCGTATCTCAAGGAGCAACAACAACGATTGCATCGGGTAGTGGAGTAATACGTTAAATAAACAATAATGGATAATTTAGAAGAAATGTCTAACAATGAAATACTGTTCCAAATTAAACAATATGAAGCAGACCATGAGGCATTAAAACTTAAAATGGTTAAAGATTTTGATAAGCTTGAAGAATTGGAAAAACAATTCGACAGAGCCAGTCAACTTCTTGTCAAAAGATTAAAAGGAGAATAATATGGGTGGTGATAATAAATTTATATCTAATCAACCAACAGTCTTAAGCACTGTTGATAATTTGAAGAACATTCAAATTGGAATTGTTGTTAGCGTTGATGACCAACAAGGGTTGGGTAGAATCAAGGTATCCATTCCTGGCCCTGCCATGAAAGGAGGTGATGAGGGTACGTCAGTAGATAACCTTCCATGGTGTTATCCAATGGTGCCTAAATTTTTCACATCAGTACCAAGGGTCGGTGAGGGAGTTTTTATTTTCATTTTTAATACACAAAAAACACATAGTGATAGATTATATCTAGGCCCTATTATATCACAATTAGATAATCTTAATAATGACCAAATAACATCGTCAGCATTAAACCCATTTACATTTGCTGTTTTAAACCCTAAAGTTGATGTAACTAGAATCCCAGCATTAAAAGGTGTTTTTCCAAGTAATAATGATATCTCAATACAGGGTAGATATAATACTGACTTAATATTTAAGAAAAATGAATTATTATTAAGAGCTGGTAAATTTACCGAAACAACACCAAACGATAATAACCCATATCCATTTGAATTTAATACAACAACCCAAGGTTATATCCAAATAAAGAATGATACACCATTACAAAAGGTTAAAGAAAATGAAACACAAGAAAGAGGGAGTGTAACAAATATTATTTCAAACAAAATTAACCTTTTAACACATAAAGATGGTACACCTAGATTTAACCTGACCAATCAAGATAATCAAATAAGCGAGGAAGAACTATTCTCAATACTAGAAACGGCCCATCAACTTCCGTTTGGTGATATATTAATTCAATATTTAAAACTCCTAAAAGCTGCGTTTTTAAATCATGTTCATAATGGACATGGTAGACCACCGACTGATTTAGTTGCAGGTGGTGCGAAGCAAGATGTTCTTGAATTTAAAAAGAATTCTGAAGATTTGGAAAATAGAATGTTGAGTAAGAATATACGTATTAACTAACATTTCCCGATATTTATAATAAAATATTTAGATGGTAATTAGAACATACTTTGATAAAAATAACACAATTGTATTAAATAACAATATAAACACGGCTAGAAATCCCGTAACGGAATTATTTTATGGGGGAACCGACAATGAGAACACATATAGTCGTTTTTTATTCCATTTTGATGAGAGCCGTTTAGTTGATTTTTATACAGGTGGAACCTTCACTGACCTATCCAAATTAAAACATACATTAAAATTTACAAATACCACATCATTTGATATGGACCTAGTTAATGGCATAATGGGGTCAAAAGATAGGACTAGTTCTTTTGACCTAATAGTATTTAAGGTTAATCAATTATGGGATGAAGGTGTTGGATATGACTTTACAACTGGTGGTCTATTGGTTGGAGACTATGCTTTTTCAAATGCACCGTCTAATTGGATATATCCACAAACAGGTGTCTATTGGAGTGGTGGAAGCGGTGTATATTCAGGCTCACCAAGTGCTATTACAGTAACAACACAACATTTTGATATTGGAAATGAGAATTTAGAGATTGATATCACTGATTATGTAAACGGTGTAATTACAGGTGACACAAATTATGGACTAGGTATAGCATACGCAAGACCATATGAGTTAACTAGCACTAGCAATGTTCAATATGTTGGATTTTTTACTAGACACACCCAAACATTTTATGAGCCATACGTGGAAACCATCTATGAAAATCATATTTTGGACGATAGAAATAACTTCTTCTTAGATAAACCAAATAAATTGTATCTCTACGTCAATTTAGGGGGCAATCCAGCCAATTTAGACTCTTTACCGACTGTTAACGTGTTTGACCAAGATAGTACCATTATTTCGGCTTATACGACCTCTGCCGTGACCCATGTCACAAAGGGTGTTTATTCAATCGATATTACTGTTCCAACTAGCAATTCAGCCAGTGCTGGTTACTTATGTACAGATGTTTGGAATGGAATAACAATAAATGGTGTTAATCGACCAGATATTAGCCTAGATTTTGAATTAAGGGACAGTCTTGAGTACTATAATATTGGAAATAATGATTCTTTACCTAAAAAAGTGGCCGTTTCTGTTTCAGGTATTCAAAATAAAGAGAAAATTAAAAGAGGGGATATTAAAAAGATAGTTGTGTCGGCTAGAATTCCATATACTGTAGAACAAGCCCAGAAAATAAGCGGATTAAAATATAGACTTTATGTAAATGAGGGAAGAAATGAAGTTACCGTTATCGATTTCCAACCAATTGAAATAGCAAGTAATTATAATTACTTCTTATTGGACTCTAGAAGTTTAATTCCAAATACATATTATATGGATATTTTAGCAGAATCTAATCTAGAGGTTACAACACTTAAAAATGTGATAAGTTTCGAAATAGTATCAGAATCTAATCTAAGAACTAGTCAATAATGAAAGCTTTTATACAAAAAAATTTGCGAATCAGATTGTTAGAGAATGATATGATTGATGGCCAGAACATGAACCCAGCCATGCAATCATTATGTAATACTATGTCAGTTAGTAGCTATCACGAAGTGGTTGGAAGAATCATAGCCGCAATAGGACCTAAAGATAAGAACCCAGAATTATGGGCTAAAATCGCCAAACCATTAAGCATGTTGGAACAAGCCAATTTTGAAGTCAACAAAGAGAAGCATACCACGATGGACGGAGCACCTACAGCTAATACAAATGGAATGACAGGGGATTCAATGGTTGACGAATCTAACACTTGGTGGTCAGCTATACAAACCACTCTTTGTGAACAAGGACCTAATACAGTTTAAAAAATATTTTTATGAGTACAAAAACAAGATTAATTGAAAAAATTAATAAACGTATGGATATGATTTCGGAATCTCTACCATCACCATTAACATTTACTGAAAGTGAAGTAATGCAAATTTTATGGGAAATCGAGGGTGTAGATTTATCACCAAAAAGTGGTGAGCTTACTCAAGAGGAAATTAACGAAATCTATGCCGATAAGCAAATTATAACATCTAAATTTAAGATTACAGAAGCATATCAAAATGCTTGTAAGAAAAAAGGAAGATATTTCGGTCCAGATACAACACCGAAGGGTGCTTTTAATTAATATATTTTTAAGTTATTGAATCTTTCATTTCCATTATCTAAAAAATCAGGCCATCCTTTCCACTCATTTGTTTTTTTATAATAACGGTCTGGTGCTGTTGGAATTCTAGGGTCTAGGGTTTTTCGACATTTTCGCCATTCAATAGAATTTTTAATTGAATAAACTTTTATAAATTCTTTACAGTCTTTATAATTAAAAAGTTGTCTGAACGGGTTCCTAACAGATTTATCACCATTATAATTAATTAAGAAATCTTTCCAATTAATCCAACCCCTAGTTTTATATACAGAGTATGGGTCCATCGGTAAAAATAAATATTCTGGATGGGCCTTAACGTAATTCATCCATTCCGTCCTATTTTTAATATCAGGTTGTTCAGTATGAACAAATTGTTTTAATTCATCATACGTTTTCTCATAAGCTAATCCACGACCACCATCACCACCTTTAGATATATTCAGTAATCCATCGATTGTTGAAATCCAGTATTTCTCTCTTTCAATCCAACTATCATCATTATGAGTTTCTATTATTTTATATGTAATAGACCCACCTGTGTTAATAACAGATTGAATCCAAAAATCTTTCTTCGTTTTTAATTTAGCTGATTCACGAATGTGGTCATGAATCCTCTTGTTAATTTTCTGGTGAGTTTTACCAATATATTTGATTTGTTCGGGATGATTCACTTCATGTAGACCATAAATATAAATTTTATTTTGCATTCTATTGACCTTTTTTAAAAATTCATTATACTTATTGAAATACGTTAACTACGCATTCTCTCATAATATAAATATGCAGAGTTTGTAATAAGTGTTGGTAACGACCCCTTAAAAGGTTTAGAGTTGTCGAGGCAACAAAGTTATCTGCACATAACTAAAATTAAAAGTTAATCATGAAAAAACAATTCATCACGGGACCTTCTGTCCCTACAGCTCAGCTTTGCATCAACAAAAGCAGACTAAAAATCCATAACAAAGAAACAGACCCAACTTATTATTTACAGAGTGGACAAGAATTCCAAATGGAGTTTCATAACCCAACGAGTGATACTATCTTGGCTAAAATCTATTTAAACGGTAAAGCTATTTCACAAGGTGGTCTTGTATTAAGACCAGCAGAAAGAGTTTTCTTAAATCGTTATCTTGATGTCGCCAAAAAGTTCCTTTTTGAAACTTACGAAGTAGCCAATACCAAAGAAGCACAAAAAGCTATCGAATATAACGGTGACTTCAAAGTAGAATTCTTTAGAGAATATACCCCATTACCATATTATGGTGGCTACTCAACACTAACAATAACACCAGATTATAATTGGTCACAACAGCGATTTTTTACCAATACTTGTAATAGCACTAGTAACATTCTTCGAGGTGGTGTTATAAATACTGGTAGTGGGAATTCTGGTCTTGTCGTTGGTTCAAGTTCATTAGCACAAAGTTCTATGGGTACAAATGTATCGGGTACAAATGTATCGGGTACAAATGTATCGGGTACAAATGTATCGGGTACAAATGCAATGTATAATGAATCAGCATCATTAGGATTGGCATCAATGGACTCAATGTCATTATCTGATAGCTATAAATCTACCCCACGGCTTAGAAGTCTTAAGGCAAAGAAGTCAATAGAAACAGGTCGAGTTGAAGCTGGGGATTATTCAGACCAAAAAATAAAAACAGTTAATAAAACATTTGACCATTGGGCTTTCCATACTGTCGAATATAAATTATTGCCAATCTCACAAAAGGTAAACACATCTAGCGACATCAACGTTTCTAGATATTGTTCTAATTGTGGAGGTAAAATAGGTAAAACCGATAAGTTCTGCTCAAAATGTGGAACTAGAATCTAAATAAAATAAGTTAACGTATTAAGAAAATGGAAGGGTTGCACCTTCCATTTTTTTTGTGTATATTTGTAAAAATAATCAATTATGGGATACATGACAGACGGGTTAACATTTAATACCTTACGAGGAGCTAATATAGCTCGAATACCGCAATTTAAGAATGCTCAGGGGTTACCAGCTCACTCTGAACCAGATGGCTCAGATTGGTCCCTAAGTGATTGGTGCACCGCTATCACTGGGGAGCTTGGCGAAGCTGCTAATATTATCAAAAAAGTGAAACGAGGTGACTTCACATTGGATGAAGCTAGAGAAAGCTTAGCAAAAGAATTTGCTGATGTTGTCATTTATCTTGATATCTTAGCAATGAGAGCTGGAATTAACTTAGGTCAAGCAACTATGGACAAATTTAATGAAACAAGTATCAAGGTCGGAAGCACTGTAAGAGTAGCCGCTGACGATTGGCATCACATAAATTAAAAAATATTATGGAAACACTTTTAGACAATGAAATAATTCTAGATTCAGAACTGGAAATAAAACCAATACCTGAAAATAGGTATGATGTAAATAATGTGATTAAAGGGTTGACTGGGAAAGATTTAAAAACAGTCAGAACAGCAATCAACGGTGATTATGCTCACCAAAATTTTTTATCATACGTGGCAATGGCTTGGAACCATCATTATGGTGTAGTAATATCGCCAGATATTATATGGTATGGGATATTATCTGAAATGGCTGGTCATATTAAGGATAATACTGAAAAGTATAGAGATTTATTTACAACAAGCAAAGGCAAGGTAGAAATAAGCATCCCAACAGGGGACCCTCAATTGATTGACCTTTCTATTATTATGGATAGGTTGAGAGATTTGGTGCCAACGGATACCGATTTATTTGTGCCTAAATTTAGTACATCTACCGAACAATCAATGTTAGCTTTTAACGCTGCATTTGCTGACGCTGTTTCTCAATACTATAATTACAGTATGTACTTGTGTGGGTTATCTAAAATAAAAATTCTTGGTACCGCTGATGATTGGATTAAAATAAGGTTATCGATTAATGCAATTAAAGAAATAATTGATTTACCAGAATATTTTGAAGGACTACTTTCAATTATCGATAATTTTGAAAATCCATCTGCTGATAAAATGAAAGATTTTTTTGAATTAGTTGAATGTGGGTCTGGGCATCAAGCCGAAGTTGAAGGATGGATAACTAAACTTTTTATAAAGGTTCCCAAAGTTGGATATGTTTCAAATTTTAGTAATCAAGTATCTGTTGTTAAATATAAATGTTTAAGTACAGGAATTAGTTATGAATTAAACCATGGATTATTTTCAAGTGTCATCGAAGATGATTATTTAGTCCCTGATTTCGGATATTTTATTAATGAAGTAGAACCAGTTCATCCCGCAGATGCTTTAATTGAAGCAATTGCTAAATTTCATACATTATGATAACAAATATACCAATATATATGGTTGCACAATCAATTTTAGCAAATAAAGTCATCACATTAACCGATACCCTTCCAAATGATGCTGATTTAGGTGAAGCAATTAGACTCTTAATCAAGGACTATAAAATACCAAAAAATAATCCACATTATGAGAAAGATACAAATAACAATTGAGGATTGGGATGACAAAAGACTCCCATCAACCGAAAGATTTTTAGGTTATATCTCTGATGGAGAATACAAGGGTTGTGTCTCAACTGGTGAATCAATACAAGACGTATTAAAAGAGATAGGCATAAGCATATTGGTTAAAGACCAATATGAAGAGAGTATAAAAATTAAAAAAGATTAAAATGAAAATATTATACATTCACGGCGATGATTATGCTGCATTGCAATTCGAACAAAGGTATAGTGGAACGCCAGTTGTTGATGTTATCAATAATTTATCCGACTATCAATCATCTGAAGAGAACGAAGAATATTGGGAATTAGATGTTACTGAAATTGAAGGTGTTGTTAGTAAATCATTTATTGACTACGTTAAAAATAAAATGGATTACGACGACACAAAGCATGTGATGTGGTATCATGAAATGGAAACAATATGATTCTAGAGAATTTTATAAGAAAATACATTAGGAAAATGCAACAGTATACCGTACATATGGAATGGGATAGTTATAAAGGTTCTCTATTTAAAGAGACACATACTAGTTGGTATTTTGCCAACTCCCAAGATGACGCAAATAGACAAGCAACGAATCAGTATGGTTTTCATAAAGGATTTAAAATAAAATTTTAGAAAATTATTTAATAACTCCTAATCTACCTAACAATGTTGATTTCTGACCGTTAAATTCATCGTGCTTTTTAATTTCAGCGTTAAATTTAAATACATCACCAACATTAAATCCACCAATTTCTTTACCAATACCATCCTTGATTTTAAATTTAGCCGATAATGCTCCGAATTTCTTTAAAGCATTTCCTTTATCATCTTTGAATGTCCAAAGGTTTTGTGTTCCATATTGACTATCAAATGTTTTCCAATCAACAAGTTCAGCATATGGTATTGTAAGAATTGCCCCGACATCACCAACGTGTGTTGATTGAGGTTGACTTTCTTTCTTCTTAGCCTCCATAAAATAATGAACAGCATATACCATCATACCAGAATCTTTAGCTCTAAATTGACCATCAGCTGTTAATTCCTTTATTTGTAATAAAAATTGTTGAAAACCACTCTGAGCTGTTTCTGGATTTAATTCCATTTTGGCCCAATATTGTTTAAATTCATTTACAAATTGTTCGTTAGATTGAATAGCAGAAAGATTTTTATCGTTAAATAAAATATGCTCTAATTTATCGGCAATTGCATCACCTTTATTTGTTCTTACCCTTATTGCTTGGCTATATCTATTAGATACTGGCTGTTCACCCCACTCTTTCTTAACATATCCAAATTCATCAATAAGTTTTTTAATTAACGTCAATGCTATATCAAAATCAAATATTCTATTCATTGGACTAATACCACTACCATATCCACCACCGCCACCACCGCTAGGACCATCAAAATCTTCTAGAACCTTTTCGAATTTATTAAGAAATTCTAATGCGGCAATATATTTCGCTGGATTTATACCAACAACCTTCTTAACACAATCGCTACCAAATCTTTGATATTGATTATTCTTGTTGATAACAACATAACTCTTCCCTCTAGCTCTATTAATCTTACAATAATCACATATTTGAGATGGGGCTAATTGTTCTGTTGGTACTTTATTATTACCAATGAGTATCGAACCACCATTTGAATTATCCACTATCGCAACTAAATCAAGGTCTGAAATTTTAAACATATTTTCAGCCTTCACATTAACCGTAACGCTTTCAATACTAAATCTATGACCCTCTTCGTTTGTATAACCCTTCTTAAATGGCTGGCCAATATTAATGATTGGCTCTGGAAGTTTTAATTTCCTAGCCATCTTTTTCAAACTCTCAATCGCTTTATCTAAATTACGTTTTTGACCAAGAGGAACATCAATATTAACATCAATATTAAAAACCTTCTCATTAGGCAACCCTAATACATCATCATTCTGTTCTGGATTAACAGCATCAGCACCTCTTGATAAATCATCAACGGCTTTTTCTGTTTCTGGGGATGAAATATCTTCTTCTGGGCCATTATCATCAAATTCAAATATTTTATTCTCATTGATATAATTAAGAAGTTTAGCGTATTGTCTTTCTGTGATAACTATTTTTTTCATTATTAGATAATTATTTACCACTCATTATTTTCATGTCCATATCTACACATACTTGATGTGCGGCACGTAATATTTTTACTTGCTCTTCATCCAATAATTTAAGTAATTCTGAACCATTTAAAATTTCATGTAATGAATGCATTGCCTCTACAAGTGTTTTAATATCCAATTGAGATAATGTCATCCCACCAACAGATGAAAAGAAATTATTCTCAATCAATATATTGGCTCTATCTATATTATTCTTTTTATCAAATCGTCTCATAGTTAAATAGTTTATTATAAATATCTAGGCCCTTTAGAAAGATTGTCAGGACCCCATAATGGTTGAAGATTATCTAAACACCAACACTCCCCAAACTCTTTGTCGTCAATACTAGTAAAATTGAAACTAGCAATAGGTCGCTTATGGTCCACATGCCACTCACCATAATTGTCCCATGTCATACCTGTGGTAAACTTAGCTTCCAAATGCTTTATAAGGTCCTCAATTGAATAACCCAATATATCAAAGGTAGAACGGTATTTAGAAACATTGGCCTCTTTTAAACAGGTATAAAGAGCTGTACGGGTCCTAGCCGCTAATCTATACTTAGGGTCATTAGCACGGCGAGTTCTTTCGTAATTCCGCTTGTATTTGTTTACATGTTCACGATTATCTTTATTCCATTGTTGTGCATATACCTTAAGGCCCTCTTTATTTTCTTTAGCCCAATCTTTATGGTATGCGTTTAATTCCTTTTTATTTTTTATATAATAGCGTTTACTTGCAGCAGACTTCCCACCAATGTTTCTTTTTCCAGATGGTCCAAATATAACACCGTTTTCTCTTAATGTTCTTATTATAATGGTTTTGTGAATTTTCATTTTTTCACTTATAGAGGTTGACCCTAATAAATCTTCGTTGTATAGTTTCAAACATTCTTTTGTTTGTTCATCAGTTAAAATAATCTTTTTACTCATAATACAAATATACGTATAATAAATGAAAGGGTCAAGTATATAAAACAAAAAAGGTGAGATTAATCTCACCCTTTAAGTTATAAATTTATAAAGATAATTATCTTAATTCAGCAACATTGAATGTAACTAAACCATCAACTCTTACATGCCCATAGAAGCGGTTGTTTACGACTTTTTTTGCGTATCTTGTCATAATTCCCTTCACTGGTGCGAAGTTGAATGGGTTGTACATAGTTGGAGTAAGTTGCAACGGCACGTAAGGTGCGTAGATGTAACCTGTATCCAATAATGATTTACCTTTGTGACCGATGATTATTGAATATGACGGAGCATATGGGTCACGGTACACTTGGTAACGTCCGCTTAAAGTTCCGATTCTTTCAATACCCATGTTGTATTGGTCTTGCTCTGGGTTAGCATCACTTACGTGGAAGTATTCCAAATCATCAAACACAGCTGAAATCTCAGATGATACAACGATGAAGTTAGCACCACCACGAAGAGTTGACTTGTGAATTTGAGCAGAAACTTGGTTAACCTTAGTTACAAGAGTTTGGTTCCAGTCTTTTTGTGTATAAGGACTAGCAGCAGAAGAAGCTTTTCTCCAACCGTTATAATCCCAACGTAATTGCCATGCAGCAGCCTTACGCAAATCTCTCAAGATTTCTCTATCGATTTCAGCAGCAACTTGCTCAGAAAGCATAGCAGTTAATTCAGCTTCCGCATCAATGTTGTGGAAGGCAGAAACGTCCTGTGCAAGTTCAGGTGACCAAGTTGCACGTAATTTTCTTTCTTCAACAGCAACAACAACTTCATCCAATTTGAAAGAAACTTCTCCCATTTCAGTTTCAAGTTCTAATGTTGCGTATTGACCCCATGCTACTGTAAATGAAGCAGCTGAGTAAGTAGAAGCCCAGAATGTAGTAGCAGAAGCACCTACATAACCATCATAAGTTGATGTTCCAGCGTGGATTGAACCAGAAGCTGTAGAACCAACAGGGTGGCTTATATCTAATCCTAAGTAACACATACCAGTAGCATCTGTTAAGTTAGAATAGTTAACAATACCTTTACCATATTGTTGTGTAACAAGTCTGAAAGGAACTTCTTTGTTGATAGCAACAACAACGTTACCATCAGCATCAAGAATGTTAGCGTTAGTGATAACGTGAAGAGACGCTAAGAAAGACTCAGTGTCCATTGGGTTACCATCAGCACCTGTCATAACAGCTTTAGTAGCATATGGAGTAAATCCAGAGATACCAATTATAACGTTTCTTACAGAACCGTCAGTTGCTGTTGCTAAAGCAGTACCGTTAGCTGAAGAATAAGCACCTTGAGAATCAAGAGCTAATACGTCGTAAGCACCAGTGATGATAGTAAGAGTACCTTTTGAGTTATCAAACATACCGTCATTGTAGAATACGTCATATAAGTTTCTAGCTTGGAAAGCAGTAACAGCACAGTTAGCTGTGTTAACACAACTTGGAAGAGCAACTGTTCCACCTTGTCCACCTAACCCTGTGTGAGCAGAGAAAGTTGTACCGTAGATATCAGAAGCAGCTGTTTGTGTATAGTCATTACCAGCAACACCAGCAGAGTTTACACGGCTAGAAGTTTGTGGAACGAAGAAGAACAATTTACCGATTGGCATGTTCATAGCTTGCACAGACACGATGTCATTAGCAAGTAATTTAGAGAAAACTCTACGTACAATTGGGAAAACAACAGTTTCGAAAGAACCTGATGAAGTCGCAGTTGTAGATTCGCTTAAAAGTGTAGAAGCTTGGTTCTCGTACAATTGAGCGATGTTTTCTTTTACGTGGCCTTTAAGACCATCAAGGAAACCTAAACTTTCCCATTTTGCTTGGGTTTCTTTACGGATAGCTTTCATGTGATTCAATCCGATGTTTCCTACTTGTCCAGATGTTAATAAATGTGACATAATTTTTTTATTTTTGGTTTTAGATTTTATCTGTTTTCAACTCTATTAATCAAATCTTTGATTCTTTGAGTTGATTGGTCTACATATGCAGTAGCTTCATTTAATTGAGTTGAACTACCAGTACTGACCTCTTTTGTTATTTTATTTTCTACTGCTTCAGTAATTGGCTTTTTATCAGTCAATTCAGTTACAATAGATTTGTATAATTTCTTTGATTCTTTAAGGTTTGTCACCTCATCATCAAATCTTTGAATAATTTTTTTCTTCTCATCTTTGGTTGTTGAATGTTCCATAAACAACTTAGTTACATAACTTAAGTTAGAATTGAATACAACTGTTTCAACCAACATGTTTCTGAACTTTTTAAGAGCTTTTCTGAATTCTTCATTTTCAACTTTAAGTTGATTAGCTTCATTCAAGGCGTTCTTATATTTGTTTTCTAATTGAGAAACTGATTCATTTTTTAAATCTTTGGCACCAGCACCTCTTGGTTGTCCGATATCAACTTTTCCTGGCAATCTCTTAGATTGAGCTAATCCAACTGGAATTGCTTCCTTAACAACATCTTCAGAATCGTCTTCAGTTACAACTTCATCAATTTCTTCGTCGCCTTCTTTTACTTTCTTAGGCATCTTTTCTTTTTTGATTTCAGCTGCTGTCTGAGGTTTAGAAACGCTAACTTGTTTACCATGCTTGTCATAAGTCCAAGTTGGGTCGCCAGCGTCTTTATTGATGTGACCACCTTCATTTAATGAAGTATCGTCATCATCTTCTGAATCGTCGTCCATTGCGATTTCATAATCTAAGTCGTCATCAGAAGTTTCTTCGCCGCCAGTAACATCCGCTTCACCACTTTCGTCTCCAACTTCTTCCCAATCGTCAGTTTCACCAGCGTCGCCAGCTTCACCTCCAAGGTCGTCCATTGCAGGTTCTGTGATTTCTTCACCACCATCAAGTCCAGAAGCAGCACCTTTTATGATGTACTCACCTGGTTCTGAGATGTTTAAGTGAACGTCGTCACCAACAACTTCAATTTCGTCATCACCACTTAACTTTTTGTAGATTGCGATAATTGCATCATCTGATGCAGCAGTCATATCTAATTCATCTCCACCAAACGCATCTGCGTCCATTCCTAATGCTTGGTCATCTTGACCAACTTCATCTGAAGGTTGAATTTCTGCTTCACCGCCCATTTCGTCACCAGTTTCCATTCCAGCCTCAGGAGCTGCATCCAAATCAACTTCCGCTGATTCTTCTCCACCCTCTTCGCTTGATTCTTCACCAGTTTCGTCAGATACGGTTTCTTCGTCGAAATCACTTTCCATTAATGATTCTTTTACCACACCGTCAATTTCTTCTCTCGCAACCGAGCGAAGTATTTCTTTGGTATTGGCATTCAAAGCTTCTTGAATTTTTTGAACATCCAAAAGAGCTTCTTCATAAATAGATTTTTTTTCTGCCATTGTTTTTGTCTTTGTTTTTGTTCTTTATTTTTAATAAATAACAAAGTGTATATTACTCACTTACATTATAAATATGTGTTGTTTTATGAAAAATCATTTTTACGTATAAAAAAATCAATTAATTTAATAAAAATTTATCTAAATTTTCATTTAGTGATGGTTTTACAACCGATAGATTCTCAACGTAAGGCCTTGCTTCGGCTTTATCTTTGAATATCCACGAACCTGGGGTGCTCGGTGCAGTCACTATATCCCAACAAATTAATTCGAAATCATCTTGTACAATATAATCACCTTTAACTTCTTTTAAAGAGCCAACACCTCTTGATGATACACCAATCATAATATTGTTTCTTAATAGATTAGCAACTTCATCGCCTTTGGTTGATACTATACCATAATTGATATAACCTTTGGTCATAAGAATTTCCATCTTACCCATTAGCGTGTGGCCTTCCCACCATGTTTCAATAATATTGTGTGATATTCTGTCCCCAGCGATAACAGATGATTCTGGATGGTCCAGTTCGCCGACAGCCCTTCTTTCCCTAATAGCTTGCTGATATATCTCGTTATTCTTTTTTAATAAGGCTTCTCCGTATATTCTACCGTTTCTATTCTTAATATTATATTTTTGAAGAACAACATATACGATTAAGGTTTCGGTTGGATTATCTGTAGTATGTTTTAAAAATTCTCTAATTAAAGGCTTATTTCTCTCATCGGTTGGTGAGATATAACCAGCATCATGCTCAATCAATATACCTGTCCCAACATGGCCAGCTTTAATAAGTTTTAATTCCATAGTGTTTTATTGTTATAATAAATATACTCACGAAATAAAAAAGCCCCAATATTACTTGAGGCTTAATTGATTATTAAAAATATGATTATTTTTTCTTCTTATAAAATTTGAAATGTTTATTATGTTCAAATACATTTGAGATGATTGTTTGGGTTAAATCATCCAATGCTGGCCTTAATCCTTCTGAATTAACAGGTGTTTCATGTCTTAAGAAAAGGGTCATTTCACAATTAACAAAACTTCTCTTACCATATCTAACACCAGATTCTCTAATATCAAAATCGATAATGGTTCTATTACACAAAAATGGTGTTGAGATATTTTCTGTTAACGCATTATAGATTGTTTGTCGAACCTTCTTATCAATATCTCTAATTATACGACTATAATTAAGCTTGTCAGTTTGTTTGGGTTCGGCCCATCCTGTAATTTCAATATATAATGCTTTAGAGTTTTTATTATTTACACTTCCGTAAACAATATTGTAATTTTTAAAAGCATTGGTTTTTAGTTCTTTTCCTTTTTTATTCATACCTAGTTTTTTACAAGTATAAACAATATATTTGAATATGTCAAATTTTTTTTAAAATTTGCCCCAAACAGCGATTAAAATACCTAATATAATTTGCACAAAAGTAATAATAGCAATAGTTGCACCCCACTTAGACTTTTGTTTATATAGTTCATCTTTAGCCTCTTTCATTTGAGCTGGTGACCATACATCATTAACCTTCTCAATCCAACTTTTTTGGTCGAAAACTGTTTTTTCAGTATTTTTAAAATTAGTGAGAGTATTATTAATTTCTTGAAATTTATTAGAAAAAGTTAAACGCATATCCTCATAATTATCATTAAGCCTCTCCAATTCTTTTAATACTAACTTACTATAGTTACCCCAAGATTCTTTTTCTGTGTCTTTTTCTATTGGCATGATTAATTATTTTTGGTTTACGATACTCTGAATTCTTTCAACCATTAATTCATAGATGCGTATTTTTTTATCTTTATTTTTTTCAAAATCAATTGTTCTACTACTAGTAGAAATTATGTTTTTTATTTCGTTAACGATATCGAAATAATCAACATCAACTGAATTACATATTTTATTGGTTAGCTCTCTTAATTTAATAATATTGTCACTAACTTGTCTTTGTGAAACCATAATTTTAATTTTATAACAAAAAATTATTTACTTATTTTACGTAATTCATCGGCAATCACCGCCGCATCTCTTATCACACCAGCAGCAATTTCAGCCGCTGTTTTAATAGTGTGTTCTGCAACTTCTGCTGCTTTCTTAATTACTATTTCAGCCGCATCAGCTGCTTTCTTAAGTATTTCATCGGCTGCATTAGCTGCAATTTGTTTAATTTCACTAGCTAATATAACCTCATCCGATGTCAATGTCCCAACCAACACTTTTAATTTAGTAATATTTTCACTTTCTTCCATAATTAACTAATGATTAAATTATTTTTTAATTCAATTAATTTTGTAAACTTGTTTGTAAATTCGTTTTCAGTTAAACTCTCTCTATCGTTTAATATTTTTTCTTTAACCTTAACCAATCTAGCTTTTGTTTCAATATCTCCATCCTTTGTAAGACCTTCAATTAAATCAAGACATTCAGTAACTGTTTTGTTATAAAGTCCTTCTTTAACACCAAAATCTGAATCAATTAATATTTTAACGATTATTCTATCATCTGGTGATAACGTATCATATCTTTCATTATACTTTTCAGTCATAAGCTTAGTCAATATACTTATAGGCATATCAATGCTTTCATTGATTTCTTTAGGTTTGTTTGTAGTGATATAGTTAGCGATACACTTTATCTCTTCAGTCAATTCTCCAATATTTTTCGCAGATTTTTTTGTGAAAATCAATTTAGATAATGATTTATGTAAACTTGATAGTTCATAATCATCTTTCAGTTCCCCTAAGATAGCTCTTAGTTTTTCATTTTCTTTTAATATAAGAGTTTTATCAAACTTATCTAATAATTTGATATTCTCAGAAACGAAAAGACTAGCTGATAAGCCATCATTTTCAATTTTGTTTTCGATATTGTGATATACTAAAAATTCAGTTCTTAATATTTCGCTTTCTTTTATCGTTTTAACATATTGCTTAAATAACTTTCTGCTAGTCTCATCTTTTTTACCAATATTATCGATTAATAAATTGTTAAAACCATTCTTTATTTTTCCAAAATTTTGCATTCTGTAATAGTTTTATTATAAATATCGACTTTTAACTAAAAGAGTATTACTCTTTTAACATTTTGTCGATATCGCCAATCATATTACTAACGCTTTCATTTATTTTCATTGTTTTATCATAGACTTTGACCGTTTCAGGGCCTTTCTCTTTACTATTACCTGACATATCTATCAATCTATCAATAAATTTATTTTTATATTTTTCGGTTCTATTATTTAGTGTGTTCGTTAAAGCTTGTTTTTGCTCAACCAATAATTTTTGAACTTTTTTAACCCCTTCTGCCGTTGTTTTTGGCGCATCTGTCGCTGGTTCTTCTGCTCCAATCTCAGTCCCAGTCTCAACACCATCATCTTCAGTTCCAGCCCCAGCATCAGTACCGCCAGTATCACCACCTAACCCTTCTTCACCTTCACCGTCTTCACCTTCATCGCCAAAATCTAAATCAGTATCAGCTGTTCCACCACCACCGAAACCACCACCTAGACCACCCCCGCCTCCACTACCACCACCTTCACCGTCTTCACCTTCTGGTGAGCCACCGCCTTTAAGTGCTAGTTCCATATCACCATATATTCTATCTACAACATCAAACATACCAGTATGCTTGATTACAGCAGATGAGTTAGCCAATTCAGCAGATGCTGCTTTCTCAATTCTTTGTTCTAATAAATCTTGTTTTATTTCATCATCAGACCAACCCATAATTTCTCTATGTGCACGTGTCATTGACATTGCACCAAATCCATTACCAGCATCACTAACAGCATCTTTGAACAATGTAACTTTTTGTTGAGTGTGTTCAATCTTAAGCATTTCAGCTTGAGTAGATGGATTATTTAATGTAAGACTAAAATTATCTAGGTCATCATCAAATCCTAATAAATATAAATGTATAATAACAACCTTATTTAGCTCTTGAAGCATACTTTGTTGTATTCTATTGATTGTTCTAGAGAAACGAATATCTTGTAATGCAAGATTTTTACCCTCACCTGTTGGTTCTTCAAAACCTAAAAATGTTTTAGGAACTCTTAAAGCGGTAAATAATTTTCTTTGAAGATACTCAATATCAGCGATTTGGTCTAAGTTAGACGCACCTGGGAGAGTATCAATTGGATTCGGCGCATCTTCACTTCTAACTGGAATAAAATAATCTTGGTCGTTTGATAATTGATTATATCTTAAATCCATTTGACCTGTTTGTGGGTCAACAATTGGTGTTCTTTTAAATCTATTCGCAATAGCATTTACATATGGTTCAACATCCTTGTCATCCATGTTACCAACATAAATTTTATAAACCCTTCTTTCAGGTGCCCTAGTTACACGATAAACTAGCATAGCATCTTCTGATAACAATAGTTGTTTCCAAATTCTTCTAGCTTTCTCCAATACAGAAGTACCATAAGGTAATCTTCTATCATCACCCAATAATCTAAAGTGGGCCATTTGCCAAGAATTAAACTCGACATCTCTACCTCTCCAATAAAACTTAACCTTATCATTACCACCTTGGGTATCCGCTTGTTGTGTTAATGTATCAAACAAACCAGCTTCTCTTCTTTCCATCTCATAGTTAGGCATTTGCTTTGCTCCAACAACACCACGTCTATCATCAATATTAAGATATACGAAATTATCACCATATTTACAGGTATTTCTTATCCACATCGGCAACGATGTATGAATATCTAACCTATTAAATAATAAATCTTCAATAATACCCTTAACTCTCTTGCTTTCCGAATATACATTGACCATTCTTCCATTAGAATTAAGTGTTGTAGACTCTTCCATCATGATATCTAGAGTTGCCGCAATTTCTGGATAAAATTCCATTGCTTCAAAATCAGAATATGAACCAATTCTTGTTGTTTCGTAATTAATGGCTTGTTGAAACAATCCATGTTCTACTTTTTTCCAAACTTGTCCTAGATATTTGTTCTGTTGAGCTTGTAATTTCGCTGTTTCATACTCAGCTTTATCGGATGTTTTTAATAAAACATCTTTCTTTATATTATACCTTTGAGTTTGAGGCTGAATATCTTTGGTTTTGATACCATCTGGCCCAAGTATTTTTCCTAATCTCTGGAATACTGTTAAATTTTGCTTTGGCATATTTTTTTATTAAATTATACTTCTTTTATTATTAAAATAAAGGTTATTGAACATAATCACAAGCGGCGTATGGCATTCTTTGTTGAACACCAGAACTAGTTACGGCAATTACATAGCTATAGGTAGTATTCCAATCATTTCCCTGAGTATTCGGGGCTGAGGAACAACCAATTTGTTTATTAACGAATACACCCATACCGCCATTTTGATTAGTTTTTCTAATACTCCTATCTGGGCACCAAGTGAAGAGTTCGTTTTGATAAGTTTTAGGTGCGTAACAACGCCTTTTGTTTATAATCATTTTTATTTATTTTGTTCCACTAAATAACCACATATATTGTCCTGTTGGGTCTTGCATATTTTTTGAAACGATAGGACTAAAGTTTGGTCTTTTTGCCGCAATCTTATTTCTATTTTCTTTTGAAACGAACCCTGTTCCACGTGCCACATCTGGTTCAATTTCAACATTTGTCGTTCCAATCCAACTATTAAGCATAGCTTTTGTTTGATTTTGTAATTTCTCAAGATTCTTAAATGAATGCTCAAGAACCCATAAACACATCGCCATTGCCATAATTAAATCATCATGATATCCATCTTGGTGGTCAGGTCTACCGTTCTTATAAACGAAAGTTCTCATTTCACCAGTAAGTCTACTTGACCTAATTTTAACACCATTGGTTCTAATCTTTTCTTCAAAGTTTGCAATTAATTGTAGGCGTATTGTATTGATTTGAAGGCCAGGTAATTTATTATCATTATTAACCTCAGCTTGCATTTTTTTATGTTTCGCTGATAAAATCTTACCATTAGGTGACTCCCAGTGTAAACGTTTGTAATTAAATTCCAATAATTTAGATACTGTTGTTACACCCATACCACCAGTGATATCAACAACTGTGTATGCTTTATATAATTCACCGTATTCTTCAACTATTTGTGCTAATAAATCAGGTGGCATCTTACCTTGATATTCCATGACCTGTGTCATTGTTGTAAAATCCAATATGACAATTGTAGACGAATCCTCGCTATCACCTCTAGCCACATCGACACCCATAATGTATTGGTGACCTTCTTCTGGAAGCTCCCAAACCCAAATCTCATGTTCTAAACCTTTGACATATTTTGGTTCTTTAACATTTCGTATATTTTGGTTTTCTATATCCTTTTCATTGATAACATTACCACCAGACCCAACAAATGACACGTCAAGCTCTTGAGCAATCATTCTAGCGTCATTATTCATACTTTGACACATTTCCTCATACCATGGAGAGGTTGGCTTATATTCGTTAGCTACCATCTTCTCGTATGAGTTAAAGGTGAATTGTACTTCTCTGACTTCTTCTTCTCCTTTTAACCATTTAAGACCTTTATTGTATCTTAAATCCTCATACCATTTCATTTCAACTATATTGAAATTGTTCTTTTTAGCTTTTGATTGTTCATATGTTTTATAATATAATTCATCCAAACCATTAGGTGTTGAAATAAGAGTAGCTTTACCACCAGTACCTAACGCTGTTAATGCAGCACCAAACACTTCTTTACCATTATCAATATAAGCTGCTTCATCCATGATTAGATGAGTAGGAGCAAAACCACGCAATGCATCTTTAGATGTCGCAACAGCTTTAACCCTACTTCCATTGGGTAGTCTGATTTCTTTTTTTGATTCGGTACTAAAAATTGATTTTCTTTCATTTTCTTCAGAACCATAATAATCTGGCCCCCATACCCATCTAGGTAATTGGTTTAAAAAATCTTTAATCTTAGCTAGGAATTCAAAAGCCAAATCTTGTTTGTTAGCGATAATAAGAACCGCTTCAGGATTCTCTGGGTCAGCAAACCCAACTTTGATTGCATGATAGGCCGCAGTTGTTGTAGATACACCTGCTTGTCTTGGTTTTGTAATTAGATTATACCTATTCGCTTCATAAGCGTGAATAATTTCTTTCTGTCTTGGAAACAGTTTAAATTGCACAAAACCTTCTTGTGTTTTATCAAATGTCTGTAGATAAGTTTCGATAGCATATATCGGACTCGTTAAACATTTTGCGAATTCTGTTAATATTTCTTGTTTGGTTAACATACCTATAAATATGTTAACCACGTATTAAAACCGTTTTTTACACTATAAACAGATTATCCCACAAATTAAAAAGGCATCCAATTGGATGCCCTTTCTTTATAAAAATGGTTCAATATCAAAACCATCTTGTTCATCAACAGGTTCATCATCTCCTTCTAGCTCACCAAGTGCTTGATTAAATTCATCTCCTTGTATATCACGTTTTACATCATCAATAATTTTCTTTATAATAGTAGAACCTTGCTTTGTTCCAGCCATTATTTCTTTCATCTGTTTATGAAATTCTTTTGCTGGTAATGCTGCTAATTCAGCGAACACATGATGCTTTAACCCGAAATCATCCGCATCAATCATTGCCGTAAATCTACCCCAGATAGCTGGCCCCATTCTCATATCCCATGGCTCAGCCGCTAAGAAATCTGCTTTGTTGATAACATAATCAGCTAATTTCTTATCCTTAGAAAGACCATGAGCTGATAATAATTCCATAACCCCTTTAACTATCTCATGTATCAAGACTGGGAACACCATAGCTTGTGCGTGTATTACAGCTTTTGGATTTTTATCACTTGGGAATTCAACTTTAACAATACCGCCTGTAACACCCGTATCCATTTTTGGGATAACATAATACATATAATCAGCTGCTGACATCATCTTAGTATACTTATTTGGAAGCTTAGGGTCAATATCTGTTAATTCATCATCAACCAAATGAAACATATGATTACATTTTTTAGCAGCACCTTGTGTCATTGCATTTAAAAATCTTCTCTTATAAACCTCATCATTTGCATTTACAATATCATCATGTGAATCAAACTCCATTCCTTCGACAGGCATTGGCTTTGGATTTTTTTTGGTTCCTTCTAATGAAATTTCTGATGTTAGTTCAGCAATAATTTCTACAACATCTTCATCCATATCAAATTCTTCTCTAATCATTTTAATTGCTAACTCCTCCAACTCTTTTTTATGTTCAGATTCTAAGGAAATTGTTTCATAAACCAATGGCATCATTTGCTGTATTACTTCTCCATTATCAATATCATCTACGTCAAAAGCTCGTTTATATCTTTTACAAACCTCACTAAAACGTTCTCCCATTATTTTTTGTTCAAAAGAATTTTCGTCACCTTCAGGAATTGCTGGATGTTTACCCAATGAATGAGTTTGATTAGCCAAATCTTTTTCTAAAACAGAATGCATTCTCTCACGCATACCCTCTGGATAAACCAAAGATTCGTTTAATTTCATTTTTATTTTTGCTGTTTGCAGAGCCATTTCAGCTAGTCTTTTATAGTCGGCCATATTTTTATTTTAAATCTTTAACTTTAATTATCTTTCTCTCATTAATGCCAATTGGTTTTTTAGATAATGCTTTAATCCCAGCAACCAACTGACTTAAACCTGTTCTTGGAACACCAACCAATTCAGCAAAACCTGCAATAACCTCTCTTTTTGCTATTGGTGTTGTTATTGTTTTTAGAATAGCTTCAGGAATTCTTCTTTTAATCAATTCCATCAACCTTTCTGTTTTAGCTTGCAATTCTGGATTAGGGTCACCCAACGGTGATGTTGCTGTTGTAACAGCTGTTGATTGACTTGTTTGAACAGTTGGTTCAACCTCATTTACACTACGCTTTCTACCTTGACCAAATAATGCCTCATCAACATATTTCTTGAAGCTTTTCATCCCCATATATTGCTCATCCTCACTCATAGATGCTCTAGCTAATTCTTCTATCGTTTTGAATTTTCTAGCTTTACCAGTTTTCTTATTCAATATAAAATGTTTATAACCAACAAAATTTGGATTTTCGTCTGTCGTTTCATCCATAACATTCGGTTGTGGATTTGAGGGGACTGATTCTTTGGCTTTATTTGCTATGGTATCCTCAAACATTTTCATATCATAAATAATATTCTCACCACTCTCATCAGTTTCATCTAATGAATAAACACCCAACCCTTTTTCTTTCATTGGTGTTAATACACGAACCATTTGATATCTTTTGTCGTTGATAGTAAATGGTTTTGATATTTGACCCTTGCCATCTTTGATATTCGAAAGATAAGTTAATTTATCATTGGTTGTTTTCATATTATCATCTTCATCAATTACATTAACGTCAACATCTTTTGTATTATCAATATAACTTTTAACTTTTGGGTCTGTTAAATCTTTTTTATTTACATTGATTACCTTTTTCCCACCCGATGCTGTTGTGCTAGATGTCGAAGTTGTAGTCTGCCCAGCAGTTCCAATTCCAGCCATTGTATCTTCAGATATATTATTTTTGGTTTTCATATTTTTTATTATAATTTAAAATCAAATCTTTCTCATATAATTTAGCCTCGACTTCTTCTAATGTTTCTCCGAATTGAAAACATATTCTATGTTCAGGATATGAATCGTATGCGTTTAGATTTTCCCAAGCCAATGCAATTACGCCATCAACAGCGTCCCAAACAGCAAATATATCACTTTTCTGAATCACATCTAATTTTAGACTAGATTCCAATCTACCAACTTGCTTAATAAATATCTCATGAGGCGGCTCTGGACGACCTGATGCTGGAAAAGTATCCCAACCCTCACCATCAATATTCGATAATGTATCAGAAAAGATAAATTCGTAAATATAATTTCCTAAATAATCTTTCCCAACATGATTTACATATATTAGAAATAATTTCTTCATTAAGAAATGTATGTGTTTAATTCATATTGATTAGCCATTCCATAAACTTGTATATGTAATTGCTTCTTTTGTAATTCTCCATTTTTCCATAGCTCCAATGAGTACCTATTGGTTTTACCATCGATAGGTTTTCTTGGCCCTGTTGATACTTGATACATCCATTCTTCATCGGTTATTATATAACCCTTTGATGCGGCAAATTCCCTTGCTGCTTGTACAGCTGAACTAAATGAATCGTGATAAACAGGATATGTAACCGTTGTTTTTTTCCTTTTAGGTTTAGCCATAGGAATCTCTTCATCTACAGCCGCTTTAGGGTCTGGCCTAACATCTGGTGTTACATTTGGAAGAAATGGTTTGTTTCTTCTATTTGGTTTAACCACAGGATTTGTTTTAGGTTTTACCGTTGGTTTAATTGTAGGTTCTACTGTTGGTTGTGACATATCATTAAAGCTTTCCACTAATTTAAGTTGATTTTTTACAAAAATACTCTTTTTTTCACGATTTTGCAATTTTTCTTCGGTTATTTCCTTTAATTTATCGTTTGACCCTTTTTGGAACATATTATTTTTCTTTGGGTTCTTTAAAAGAAATTCTTCACCTTCTGCAACTTTTGCTGGAATTGGAATACCTATTTCCTTGATTTTATCAAAAATATAATCCATATCGTTTTGGTCTACATCCTCTTGAACATCTCTTATGAATATATTCCTATCAGGTTTGCCGCTAAAAGAAACTAATCTAGTTAATATTTTTTTAACAGAGTCACTCCCTTTATCATATATATCTAATAATACTTGAACCCTAGAATCGCCAAGTCCCATTTCATTTAATGATTCGCTAGTTGGAAGCTCTTCAAAAGTATTATCTTCATCATCTGTTGGAATCTCTGGTTGGTCATCTGTTGGTGTTTCTTCTGGAACCTCTGCGTCGTCGTTATTACCAGCTGATTTTACTTTTTTGATTATATCACCTTGGTCTTTAGGGTCCATCTCACTGGTATGAGATGCTGCTAATACAGAATTGATTGCGAATTTTTCTAATTCGAAATCTGGTTGGCCTTGTTCTTCTTCATATTTTCTCAATGATTGACCTAATTTACCTGTAAGTTGTTCTATGAATTTTTTTGGGTCTGATTGTTCATCAGCCTCAACGCCAGCATCAAATGGTTGGTCGTCAAATGGCTTATCATTAGCTTCGGGTGCTACTGCTTGGTCTGGATTACCAAAATCTAAATTAGTATCATCTGGTCCAGCGGGTGCTGTATCAGGAGTTGGAGTTTCAGGTTGAGCTGAAGCGGTAGAACCGCCTAGCTTCAACTTGTATTTAGTTTCTTCTTTTAAAGTATTGTATAAACTTTTTTTTTATCACTTTCTACGACACCTTCGATAATAGAGTCCATATCGTTAACAGCTCTACCAATTGATAGTTTGTGATTTTCTTTTACAGGAATTTTTGCTGATGTATCTTCGATATCATCACCCTCTCTCATATCCTCAATTGCTTGTTCTACTTCACTTAATGTTGGGTCTTCATCTTCCTCTTTTAATGGTGTAGCTGCTTCGGTTGCTCCGCAATCAGAACATTTTCCATCTATAATTGGTGCTTGACAACAAGTGCTTTTTGGATTACCAGCTAAATTACCTTCATTTTTAAACATTGGGCCAGATGGACTTTGGAATCCAACAGCTATTCCGCTTTCATTCATAAGATTATCACTCTGAAAAACGTTGATGTGCTCTGTAGAGCCATATGCTTCATTAAGACTATTGAACTTCAAATTCAAATGCTTAGTAGCTTTTGCATATGAAGGATAAACTTCTGATTTCTTGTTTTGTAAACCACCGATATATGAAAAATCTTCAGCAACAAGATTGTCTTGTTTTGTAGTTACTTTGATGTAGTATTCGTGATTTTCTCTAACGATACCATACACATTACCATCTGGACCACGCTTTGTTAATTCAACAACAGATGTCTTTTTATTTTCGTTAATAGGTTGCATACCCATTAATTCTTTCATACGGTCACTTATTTCATAACCTTTAAGGCCAACTGGTACTATTCTTTCTTTCATGTGATGATTTATTTATAAATATCTATTTTTTTATCAAAATTTATGATTACCCGTTTAATGACGGATTATCATAAGTATTGTTTATTTTTTCACCCAATAAGAAACAACCAGTTGAATTACTTATGTCGTTTACCTTTATCTTAATAGATGAACCAGCGGCCATAGCTATTTGAACACCATTAACTATTGGTGTTGCGGCAGCGGCAGCATAAATTTCGGTAAAGCTGTATGCTGATAATGTTGCTGAACTGGCTGAAACAATAATTGAGTGAACATCATTTAATAATGGCATGGTTTATTTTTATTATAAATATTCGAAAATAGATAAAAAACAGCCAATTGTTCCTTTTTTTATATTTACCTATCCTTCATTCCGTAAGTTTCACCAGCCTTGACACAAAGTGCTCCGATTTTTCTGAGGTATTGCATTGCATCCTGATGCGGAACCGAACCTTGGTACCAAGCAGCGTTGGCGAAACCTAAATTGTAATAAATTGCCGAAAGGATATCTCCGATATGCATTTCTTCAATCATATCAGGTCTATCACTTCTTTGGCTCATTTCGT
>OFRE01000063.1_pt1 | contig 31180 bp, 52 predicted proteins | sample 1543061 | NCBI WGS metagenome assembly OFRE01 (sample SAMN07774218, study PRJEB24372) | wastewater metagenome | isolation source: Exp Tend NO 50WW | collected 2016-02
TGGCGCATCCGTTCCGCTGATTCACTCGGCCTTGCGGTCGAGGGCGGGATTTCATTTGGGTTGGTGGGCGAAGGAGCGATGAATGGGCCAAGCGATCACATACGAGGTTGGACAGTTGAACATCGGACGGCAAGTTCGCGTGCTGGGCGATCGCGGATTTGCACACGGGTATCCAGCCACACTTTCCGGCGCGTCAAAGGACCGCGCACCCGTCAAATCGCCCGGACGAGGTGAACACTTTGTAGATTGGGCGAACGTGCGAGACTGGACAAGCAAGAACGAAACCGCTCTCACCAAGCCGGGGTCTAGGCCGAAGCCGATTGCCGCAACAAAGGTACAGGTTCCCGTCGCGGCTACGCCACCGCCAGTGGCGACGGCAGGAAACCCATTTGCCGTATACGCCACACTGGGCGAACGATGCGAACGGGCTACCGGAGAGGTTGCTGCTGCCGAGGAACTGCTCGACCAAGCCCTAGAACAAGTGCAGTCCTGTCGCGCCGCCCATGATGAAGCGGTTGCATCCCTGAACATCATCCGCAAGGAAGCCGCCGCTGCTCTTGCGCAGATTGACACCATGCTGGGCGGCACTGTTGCGGCGATTCGTCCGCAGAATGGAGTTTGATCGTGAAAACCAAACCCGGAGACAAAGAAGCGTTGCGAGAATGTCTAGATCGGCGGAGGTCTCAAGGACCAAACGCACTCTCATACGGGCCTAACCCGTTCAAGAAAAGCACCGTTTGCGAGTCCATCAAGACAAAGTTCAAGACGAGAAAGGGAAAGCGATGAGCACCACAAAATGGCACATCCTGCCAATCGGTAGTTCTGAGTTGAAGGACTCAATGTCGGAGGTTGCAATAGATTCAGACGTGGTTTCTGAATTGATTGAGGAATATCTCAGGGGCGTCGTGATTGAGCGTCTGGACATGTTCAACGTGAACGAGAGAATCGCGCAATCGCTCGACAGAAAGATTGAGATTGCTGTGAAGGGAGTTACCGCACGATTGGAAACGGAGATGGCTCGCGTTGCTACGGAGGCGATGCGGATGCGGGTGAAGGAAAAGGTTGCAGCCATGAAACTGGAAATCACCGTAAAGATTGGAGATGAACAATGACACTTCTGCAAGCAATGCTCGCCGTGTGCGGAACCTCAATCGGCTTGTCGTCGGTCTACACACCTGCACCTCCTGATATTGATGCCTGACTCTCCTGCTCCCCGGCGTGACATCCACGGGGGTGTCCGCCGGGTTTTCGCCACAATCGGTTGTGCATCTCGCCGAGGGCGGGATTTTCTTGCGGGCAGTTGCAAAGTTGAAGGCGGCGCGATAAAATCATCCCGCTGCATTCCCTTGTCTGTCAGAGTCCCATGACACCACTCGCAAAACTCAACGCCGCTCACTGGTTTTCCTTCGGGCCTCTGGCACGTCGGGATGCAGCCCCAGTGGGCGGCGTTGTGCGTTGGAGGGTCCACGGATGACCGCCAGACTGCCATACTTCCCGTTCTACCCAAAGGACTTTGCCAGCGACGGGCTGGTTGAGGCCATGACTACCGCCGAGGTGGGCTGCTACGTGTTGCTGCTCTGTAAGGCGTGGCACGAAGACCCGACGGGGACGATTCCGGCAGATGACGAAACGCTCGCCCGTTGGTGCCGGGTTTCCATCGAAACTTGGGCAACCGTCAAGGGCCGGGTTCTCGCGCCTTGGAAACTTGGGAAAGATGGCCGGTGGCATCAGGGACGGATGAAGGCCGAGGCCGACAAGGCGCAGGAGTCTTACGCAAGGCGCAAGAAAGCATCCGACGTGGCCAATGAACGCCGATGGTCTCCCAATCGCATCCCAATCGCATCCGAATCGGATCGCAATCGGACTCCGATCGGACGACCATCCGGATCGCAATCAGAATCAGAATCAGAATCAGATAAGAACAGAGAGAGAGAGACGGCGACGGTCGGAGAAATCCGCGATGAGGCCGAACGGGAGATCGTCTGGAAAGCCCTCGACGCTTGGAGTCTGGCCACCCGCAAGAAACCGATCGACGTGGTACACAATGAAGCCCCCGCCGTTCACTCGGCTATGGCGGGGTGGTGTCAGGCCAAGATTCCGGGGGTTGTATGGCACGCGGCGGTGCTTCGGTGCATCCGAGCGGCGCAGGACAGTGGCACCCAGTTCGGCGACACGCCCAAGTACGCCATCCGCGTGGTGTCTTCCGCCCTCCGACAGTGGGAAACATCTGGGATCGTTCCTGAGCCGTCTAATGGCAAACTAGGCACGAGCGGGAAAACCCGTGACGAACTCCACCGCGAAGAGCAGCAAGCCGCCGCCGCCGAGGGGTTCAAGGTGGCGATGGCGCGGCACGAGAAGTGGCTGGAACAGAAAAAGGCGAAAGCACAATGACACCCAACGAAGTCTCAAACGCGCAGGGCTTGATTCAATCCCTCTGGCCCCGTTCCAAGTGGTCCCCCCAAGAGTGGGAGGTATTCCAAGAAAAGGCCGTTCGGCTTCCGATCGACGGTGAGCAGGCCGCCGCCGCGATCCGTGAACTCAAAGCCACGTCCGACAAGTACCCGTCCGTCGCCCTATTGCTGGCCGCGATGAGGGGGGCGTGTCAGGAAACCCCGCGCGGGGTATCGCCCGTGACAGCCGTACCCTACCCGTCCGTGTCGGCGTACCGGGCTCAGTTGAAGTGCCACGGACTGACGATGCCGGACGATTCCAGCCCGGCAGACATTGTGCTGGCGTGGTGGAAGCAGACCATCGTGTTCCGCATGGCCATGCACGGCGATATCCCTCCCGAACGTCAAGGCGACTTCGCGGAGGATTGCCGAACGCTGGGCAGAATGACAGAGATGGAGATTGCGGAGCAGTGGGATTCGCTCATGCTCTACGCGATGGAGTTGCCGGTGTGCCAGCAGCGGCGCGACATCCGGCAACGGATCGCCGCCAAGGTGAGGAAGGCGGTGCGGTCGTGATGAACCACAACGACATCGACATGCTCCACGAGGACGAGATGCACCGGCGCATCGAGCCGCACCTTGCCGCGTTCTTTGGATTCACCGAGCAGTTCGTGTTTGATCGCATGGACCGCTACACGGTCGGATACGACTCGATCGTTTCAAGCGTTGGTGGTGAACCGCTTGCCTATCTGGAATACAAGCGGCGGTACGTTCGATGGAATCAGTATTCGTCTTGGATGGTGGCGGTCAGCAAGATCGACAACCTGTGGCGAAAGTCAAATCCGAATCACGCCGCGTGCGCCGTTCAGTTTGACGACCGGCTGGGGATGGTTCACATTGAGGACATACACCGATGCCAAACGTTCATGGGTGGCCGCATGGACCGTGGAAAGTCCGAACGCGAGCCGTGCTATTTCGTTCCGATGGGTCGATTCTGGTGGATCAAGGATTCGGACGCGAAGGACTTTGGAACCAGCGCAAACGCAAACAGGAGGACTGTGTGAAACTCAAACCGTTCATCATCTCAACTCTCCGCGACGGCAAGCCCCGGACGGTGAGCCAACTTGCCGACCTGCTCCATGTCGAGACAGGCGTGAACAACCGCCACTCACTGAGCAAAGCCGTGCGGCAACTTGTCGAGGCCGGGACATTGGAGCCAGCGGCAGGCCATGCACGGGCCGGGAGTGACGGGGTGCAGTGGAAGGAAGAGCATCAGCACCAGTGGAACACGGGGACGGTGTGCCGGGCGTACCGGCTGGTGGAGGTGCGAGTATGAACAAGCAACTAATCGGAATATGCGGAGTCTGTGGCGGCACCGTCACTATCCCGACCGTGTGGTACGGAGTTGTTCCACCGATTCCAACCTGCGAATCGTGCGGCGCGACAGCAAAGCCGACGGCCCCAGTTCTCGACATGAACCCGGTCCCGCGTCAGCAGCCCATCGACACACGCAGGAATCCAACCCCATGAAACTCGACCAATCCCAATCCCCCGCCAACTGCCCAGAGTGCAAGGCCAAGGGCAAGGAATGCCCGCGATGTTGGTCCCGGCGCATCCACGCCCTAGCCGGAGAACTTGAGATGAAAGTGGTGAGCATCGTCGAGGCCAAGCCCGACAAGGTGCCGAGCAAGCCGCTTTGGGAGGACAATCAATGACCACACTGACCGCACCCCGTCCCGTGGCTGTCAAAGCCCCTCGCCAATACGACGCACTCGAACTCGTCAACATGGGCTGTGCCGCCATTGACCGGAAGTTCACCGAGGTATTCGCATCGACCAGTTCGGGGCATCTCACGATCAGCGAACACCAGACCCGGCGCATGCTGTTCGGCGTGGTGATCCGGCTGGGTCAGCACTTCGGCTGTCCCGTGTCGGTGATCGCCTTGTCAGAGGCAACCGGCATGGAGCGTGGCAGCATCCACCGGATTCTCAGGGACGAGGTGGACCCCGGCATTCCCACGATCAGCATCGGCCAGATTATGACGGCGACGTGTAACGAGATCGGCATAGAGCAGAGCGAACTCGGATCGCACACCCGCCACGTCACGGAAATCTGGGCAAGGCGGATCGTGACGATGCTGGCCCGTCAATACACGCGGAGCAGTTTCCCGCACATCGCCCTGCGGATGGGCAGGCCGAACCACTCGACGTGCGTGACTACGCGCGACGTAGCCAAGAAGCGGCTGGCGTTGCCGTATGGTCATCCGTTGCGGCGCGTCGATGGCCGGGACGCACAGGACATCATCGACAGGGTGAAGGGGCGGCTGGGGATAACTTCGGACCCGACTTGACACGGGCGGGGTTTTCGGTTCAACTGTGAGCAGGAGGTAGGACAATGGCGAGCGTGGCTATCGATACCGGCAGTATTGCCGACTACGAACTGTTCCTGAAGATCAAGCAACTTCCCCGGTACCGGATCGGTGGTGGGTTCGCCGAGTACCCGGACGAGTACGCGGCCATGCTCGGGCTGGCTCCGCCCGTGGGAGTTGCGGAGACGTACAAGCCGAGCAAGTTCCTGTTCGACTACCAGCGGGACATCACGGCGAAGGCGATCAAGAAGCGGAAATACGCCGTGTTTGCCGATTGCGGGCTGGGCAAGACGCTGATCCTGTTGGAGTTTGCAAAGCACGTTGCCAAGACGTATCCCGGTCGTCGCGTGCTGATCGTGTCGCCGCTCATGGTCGTGGCGCAGACCGTGGCTGAGGCCGAGAAGTTCTACGGCAAGAAACTCCCGATCACCCGCATCCGCGCCAATGAACTCGGTGAATGGCTCCGCACGGGTTCCGGCGTGGGCATCACGAACTACGACGCGATCACGGATGAACTCCCCAGTGGCGATATGGCGGGATTGATCCTTGATGAATCATCCATGCTCAAACACCACTACGGCGCATGGGGTACCCGGCTGATTGAGATGGGCCGGGGCGTGCCGTACAAACTCGCCCTTACGGGAACACCCGCGCCGAACGACCGAATCGAGTTTGCCAATCACGCGGTATTTCTAGACGCATTCCCGACCGTGAACAGTTTTCTCGCCCGGTTCTTCATTAATCGCGGGCAGACGCAGGAACGCTGGGAGTTGAAGGCGTGGGCGTTGGAGTCGTTCTACACGGCCCTCTCGGACTGGTGCATCTTCCTTGCCAATCCAGCGACGTACGGATGGAAAGACGGCTGCATGAATCTACCGCCGATCCACGTCCACATTCAAGACGTGAAGTTGACGACCGACCAGCGGAACGCGGTACACGAATCCACGGGCGATCTGTTCGTGACCAACTGCGGGGGCATCGGTTCTCGCGCCAAGATTGCCCGCATCGGCAAGGGATTCCACAACGGCGAAGCGATCGACAACAACAAGACGCAGGCCATTGTTGATCTGGTTCAATCGTGGCCGGACGAATCGACAATCGTTTGGTGCAAGTACAACGCCGAGCAGGAAGTGATTGCCGACGCGATACCGGGCTGCGAGTCGATCGACGGTGCTACACCAGAGGCCGAGCGGTTGCGGATCATCGACGGGTTCAAGGCGGGAAAGATTCGCGTCATCGTCACCAAGGCGAAGATTCTCGGGTTCGGATTGAACCTTCAAATCTGCACGCGGCAAGTGTTCAGCACCCTGCAAGATTCTTACGAGGAGTTTTATCAGGCGGTGAAGCGGTCGAATCGGTACGGCTCCACCAAGCCCCTCAACGTCCACATCCCCGTGACCGAACTCGAATATCCGATGGTGCAGAACGTCCTGCGCAAATCGGATCGGGTTCACGCGGACACCATCGAACAAGAACGAATCTTCAAGACACACGCACCGAAGGAGGCGATTCAGTGAGCGAGTACCACATACACCACGGTGATTGCATCACGCACATGGCGACCATGCCAGCCGCGTCGATGGATATGTCCGTGTTCTCTCCACCATTCCCGGCGATGTACGCCTACACCAGTTCGGCCAGCGACATCGGCAACTCGGAGAAGTTGACGACCGAGGCGCGAATGCACCTGTCTTTTTTCTTCCGGCAACTCGCCCGCGTGATAAAGCCGGGCCGCGTGGTGGTGTGCCACTGCATGCAGATTCCACGGATGAAGCGGACGGGCGAGGTCGGTCTGCACGACTTCCGGGGATTGCTCATTCGCATCGGTGAACGCGCCGGGCTGGTGTACGAGTACGACTGGATGATTCGCAAGAATCCCCAGAGCCAAGCGATCCGCACCAAGTCCAGAGAGTTGCAGTTTTCCGGGCTGGAATCCGACCGGGCCAAGCAGCGGGGCACGCTACAGGATTATCTCATCAAGTTTCGGGCACCGGGCGAGAACGAGGTGCCGATCAACGCGAAGGGCGAAGTGTCCCGGAACAACTGGATCGACTGGGCGGAGGGTTGCTGGTCTGACATCCGCGAGACGGACACGCTCAATGTTGCTGAGGGACGCGGAGAGAAGGACACGAAACACATCTGCCCGTTGCAACTTCCCGTGATTGATCGGTGTGTGCGGCTGTTCAGCAACCCCGGCGAGACGGTGTTCTCTCCGTTCACGGGAATCGGGAGCGAGGGGTACATGGCCCTCAAGCGTGGCCGACAGTTCTACGGTTGCGAGTTGAAGGATGAATACCACGCGGCGGCGATGGTCAACTGCCAGCGGGCGATTGCCGAGCGTGAGCAGGAAGTTCAGGATCAGTTGTTCGCGGGTGCCGCCAATGCCTGACTACGCCACCGACAACCATTGGCATCGAGGCCCGATCCGCACGCTTGAAGAGGTGAGGGACATCATGGCCAGCAAGGGCGAGGTGATGACCCGCGAGGGCGTGCGCCGGTGCGAGCGGCGTGCGCTGGCAAACTTCCGCAAGGAGTGGGAGCGGCTGGAAGCGGATGCGAGGAAAAGGGAGGAATCACAATGAGCCGGATCAACTCACGACAGAAGGGTGCTAGGGGTGAGCGGGAATGCGCCGCGTATCTCCGGTCCATTGGCATTGCCGATTGTCGCCGTGGCCAGCAGTTCAGCGGCAGCAAAGATTCCCCCGATGTGGTGACATCGCTCACCAACGTCCACATTGAATGCAAGTTCGGCGTGGGCGGGCTGGACCTCGGAACGGACCTGCTCGACAAGGCCATCAATCAGGCCCGGAACGACAAGGGTGAGGCGAAGCGGTGGGCGGTGTTGTGGAAACCCATGCGGAAGTCGTGGCGCATGACGTTTGCTTGGCCGAGCAACGGGACGGTTTGCACGGTGACGGGTCCAGCGACAATCTGCTCCATCTTGCAGCAGTTGAATCAGGGAGAATAAAAAACCCACCCATTCCGTTGACGGCCCACGGTGCGCGTGGTATTGTTGACGAAGGAGAACCGATGGGCAGACCACGCAAGGACTACACGCTGGCGATTCGGCTGCGGAGAAAGGGCTTGTCCTACTCGCAGATCGGCAAGCGGCTTGACCCGCCAATGACAAAGCAGGGCGTACAGCGGGCGTTGAAGTTGAGGGGAATCAAGTGAAAGGCACCCACCAATGAGCATTGACAAAGCGAAGGAAGAGGCGAGGAAGCGGAAGACGAAACCCGCCCGCAAGGTGAAGGGGGCGAGGCCCAAGGCGGTGAAGGCGTGGGCGGTGTGGTATCCAGACACCGGCCTGTTCGCCACTCAGAATGGCCGACCGATGCTCTGGGACAGGCGAGTAGAAAGTGCCAACGGCGACGGCTGGGTTTCCATCCCCGTCCGCATCGTCCCCCTCCCCCCCAAGCGGAAGGCGAGCAAGTGATAAACCCACCCATCACACCAACGCGAGGCCCACACGCGGCACGCGGAGAGCGGTTCCGCTCGGTTCGTCTGGCTCTGGGCCTGACGCTCCGCCGCACGGCTGAAGTGACCGGAATGAGCATGACGCAGGTGAGCATGATCGAGCGGGGAGAGATATTCCCAAGCACGCTGGACGTGTGGCCGCTGCTGGAGTTTGCAACGGGGAAACTGGAATCGTATCAGAAAGGAACGAAGTGAACGAGAACATCAAGCATCTTCGGCAGATCATCGAGAACAGCATCCCCGCCGAGACAACGAGCGGCCAACCGTCGCCAACGCTGGCCGAGGCGCAGGTGGTGCTGGACCTGCTCGAAGCGGACATGCGGGAAGCGACCGAGCAAGTCACCAACATCAAGGCGATGCGGGAGGATATGGCTAACGAGATCGAGCGTCTGCAAGTGGACTCGAAGCCCGAGATTCGCGGCCTGCTCCACACCGTTGTCAAGTGGATCATGGCCGGCCACATGACACCCAACGACGAAGCGATCGTGGGGATGCACGCCGACAAGAAGCGGGCCGTCGCCGCGAAGATGGGCGTTCGGCTTGCGATGGGCGCATGGCTCTCGGCAGCGGCCAAGGCGTGCCATCCGCACGAGAACTGCGCGACTCCGATCCTCGACCCGAACCTGAGCAACCTATCCGCAGCGTTGTCATGGCTTCAAAGCGACGCGGACAGGAGCATCACGATTTCGCATGGCGGGGAAGGCGGACTCTGGTACGTTCGGATGAAGGACGAAGGCGGAGAATCGCCTAGCGACGGAGCCAATCAAGAAATCACGACCGCCATCGGTGACGCGATGTGCGGTATGGAGGCCAAGCCATGATTCTGTCCGTCAACCCGAAGGAGGTTCCAAGTGGCTGAGAAGAGTGAAGTGTTGCAAGAGGTAGCCGATCGAATGGCAAAGCAACTCGAAGCGACGAAAGGCCACACCCGATTCCACGTCCGGTGCAGCCAAGGGTTCATCGGCAGACACGGGAAACACTGTGTAGGCCCGGCCAGCATCTTTCTCGGCGACCGATGCTCACTCAACGGCGTGAGCGGTCGAGACGCGAACAAGTTGCGGCAGAAGTTTCAAGACGCATTCGACTTGGGCGTTGCCTACGCCCTCAAACTGGCCGAGGGGGTGGAACATGGCTGAGAAGACAACGTACGGGATGACCTACAGCATGACGATGCAGGACCGCATCGAGCAGCGAAGCGAAACGGGATTCCCATTTTTGGTGGTCGTCAACTTCCTGTGTTTCGTCGGCCTGACTGTGGCTGCGTTCTGCGGAAGCGTCCCGTGGTGCATATTCGCGGGACTGATGATGCTCTCGATCGACATCGACCTGCTCCGCTGCGATCGTCGGCGGCACCACAAGCAACTTCTCGCCGCCCTCTCAGCACTAGGAGCCAAGCCATGAACACACCTGAGCATCTGACACCCGAGAAGATTGCGGAGTTGCGAGCGACATTCGCCGACTCAGATGGGAACAACACCACCTCATGCTTCCGCCGCCTCACCAACTGGCACCTTCGCATCACGAGCAAGGCGTACGTCGGGATGGGCGATTACTAAAACCACACTCAGGAAGGGATGGACGATGGGATACCGGCGCAACAGGATCAAGCGTAAGAAGAAATCGCGGCGAAAACACATCGGGTTCCGCATCCGTCTTGCACTCGCCCAGTCAGCGTGGACATTAGTTTCTCAGCCCGCAGAAAAAGGATTGACCCCATGACCACCACTCACATCGACAAAGAGGCGAGAGCAAGACTGCTCAACCTCTACGACGCTTTCGCTCCGACGTGCGCCTCGCCGCAGTTGAAGACGCTGCTCGTGGCCATCCTCGACACGCTCACCCCCCTCCCTGCTGATGTGGAGAGTTCACCCAAGCCCGAGGGGTTGAAGTGGGGGTGCAAACTGCTTCCGTCCAAGTCCGGAATGTCTGGCATGGGCGTTTACTCGCCTTCTGGGAAGTACTACCTGTACAAACTCTCTCTCAGCCACGCATGGGCGTTGAGAGTCAAGGACGAGACGCACACGCGCTTCCCAAGCGACGCAGCAGCCCTCGCCGCCCTCAACTCCTGCACTCAACCTCCCCCCGACTTTGTTGAACCCGCCAAGCCCGAGGCGGGAGAGCAGAGGGTGAAAGACCTGACCGGAGAAGTGCGGCGATTGCGATCGGCACTCGCATCTGTCGAGGGATACCAGCACACAGAAAGAACTGACGCGGAGAAAATCACGCAGATAAAAGCCATAGCGAGCGATGCCCTGAACCTTGATCCAGTTGGCATTTGCACCCCCCAGCCCGAAGCGGGAGAGCAGAGGGTGTTGAAGTGCTGCGACTGCTACACGCCGTTTACGAATCCGCCAACCCCACAAGCGTGGTGCCACAAGTGCAATAAATGGAAGGTGCCGCTGCGAGAGACAATCTTGGCCACCCCCCAGCCCGCAGAGCCGAAGGTGTTGCCGTGGCCAGAAGACCTGACCACGCTGGTTGGAAAACGCATCACGACACGGATGAAGCCGGGGGAGACTAATGGGGCTCCATTGGTTCTAGTTCCTACGTCTGCTGATTCTCGCCTTTGGATGGGTTTTCAATGCTGCGACCCCCGCCTCCGCGACCTCCTCTCCGTCGAAGAAGCGCATCCCACCCAACCGAGCGAGCAGGCGAAGGGGGCGGAGCCGAGCGACATGGCGAAGCGACTGACAAACAAACTGTGGCTGAACCATCTCGGCATGGACGTGATCCGAAACTACGCGGCGTTTGCGGCGGAGATGGAAGCGTTGAAGAAGGGAGCGATCCGATGAGCCAGACACCTGACATTGTGGAGCAGCACCAGCGGCGTGCATTCTCCGCCGATGCGATACTCAACTCCGCGCCGTCGTTTGACGGAAGGGCCGAGGTACACGCTGGAATCGTGGGCGTGTTGTGCCAGCGCGACACGATCATCACCCAACTCCGCGAGCGACTAGACGCGGTGGAGAAGGAGCGTGACCAACTCCGCCTGTCCAATGAGCGGATGCGGGAGGCGTGTAGCACCGCACTGACTCACGTTCTCGAACTGGAACGGGCATGGATGCGCGGCGTTATTGATGAGCGTGACGACGGCGGCGGTACTCGCTCAAATCGGAATGTCGAAGTCCGCAACGCTTTGCAGACCGCCCTCACCGCAGAGAGCGGGACGGAGGTGGAGGGATGAGAACCAGATTGCTTATCTTCATGTGGAACCTGATAGGATTTTCATTGTCTGGATTGACAGTGATTACGGCATTGGTGTGGGTGCCGCTGTGGATCGTGTTCGGATGGAGAGGACCACTCGCTTGGGTGGACTGGGCCGTTGAACGCTCAAATGAGGCAGACGTAGGAAACAAGCCATGACTCACGACTATCTCCTAGTTGGAGGTCCAAGGGGCGGAGAGACTTACCCGTGCCACGCCCATCGTCTGGTGATTCCAGAGATGGCTCACATGCCGCTGCGAATGCATCGGCCAAACGAACCAATGATTCCGTCTGGTGCGTGGTATCGCAACCACGAATACGAACTTCGATCAGTTGTCTGTGGTCCAGAGCATATGAATTACACCGGCACGACCCCGTGGGTATGGGGATGGCACAATGAGCCGTATATCGGCGAGTTCGATCATCTCCCCAAGCCAAAGTACGAGGACTACTACCCACCCACCCCAAGGGAGAGTGAGCGATGACGATTGAAGAACGGATAGCAGCACTTAGCGCGTATGGATTGGAATGCCATGTCAGAGGAGATATTGTGGAATGCGAGGGGGCGATGGTCAGAGAGCAGTTGTGGCTCCGAGTTCTGGCGTTGTGCAAGGCAGCGGAAAGACTTTCTCACGCAATGGACCAGCCAAGCAGCCATGAGTGTTCACCCGCCGTTGTCAATGCGTGCGAAACTCTCGATGAAGCCATCGCCGCCCTAAAGAAACACGGCGACATCCCCGCCGATGGCATGACAAGGGAGGGGCCGATCTAGGGCAGCGATCCGCTTGTGGTGTCGGTGGTTACCACGTAAACACCCAGACGCACCCGTTCCCGCCGTTGCCTCCTGCTCCTCCGAGATTCGTCGGCGTGCATCCAGCCCCGCCGCCACCGCCACCACCACCCACGGCACCACCCGCTCCGCCCGCGCCGCCCGTGGTCGATGCCGTGTTGGTCGATCCGCCACCGCCGCCGCCGGTGCCGCACACCGTCGAGTTGCCAGCCACGCCGGGCGAGCCAGCCGTAGGGACCGCTCCGCTGACTCCCGCCGCTCCACCCGTGCCGACGGTGTAGGTGCCTGCGCCGCCGCCTGCTGTGGCGTTCACGACGTTGCCGGTCGTGACAACGCACCCGCCGCCGCATCCACCACCGCCGCCGCCGAAGATGCTCGATCCCCCCGTGCAGTTGGCCGGGACGTTGGTGTGGCCACCGCCGCCACCGCCGCCAAACTCGCCCGAGTGGGTCGTGATAACAGTGATCGGTCCCGCCGCTCCCGCTCCGCCGGTCGCGCTGGCACCGCTGGCACCGGGGAACCCGCCCACCCCTGCCGCCGTGGTCGGGGTTGAGCCGTTGCCGAATGTTCCTCCACCGCCGCCGCCACCACCTGCCGCCGCCGTGATTGCTCCGCCTGATCCACCGCCCCCGCCGCCTGCCATCAGCAGCGTGCTTCCGAACGTCGATGCTGCTCCGGGGCTTCCGGCTCCGCCCACGGCTCCCGCTGCTCCCGGCGTGCCGCCAGCTCCGCCCTGCCCCACCACGATCGCAACCGTGCTGGCAAGGTCGGCAGCGAGGTAGGTCTCTCTCGCTCTGGACCCCGCTCCGCCACCAGCCCCGCCCATGCGGATCGTGGTCGTCGCTGCTGATGCCCCTGCGCCGCCACCGCCGCCGGAACCGACGCAAATCACATGCACGAACTTTGGCGTAAATGATGTCGGCTTGGTCCACGTTCCGTTGGCGGTGAAAACCTGCGAATCCGTGGGGCTTGCCGTATCCCCGTCCACCCGCGACCACCCCGCCCCATTCTCGTACTGCAAAGACTCGCCCGGGGCCAGTTGCCCGGTCCACAGGATCGTCTCCGTGCCGCTCGCATCGAACTTCACCGTGAGCGTCTGCGCCACCGTGTCGGCGTTGTAGACGCTGATGAAGTCGATCGCCCGCTGGGTGGACGCTGCCGGCGAACCGACCACGTTCACGTCGGTCGTGTTGTTCGTGCTGATCTGGGTCCGGCCCGGTGTGTACGCCGTGGTCGTGATGTCACGCCAACATGCAAAGCACTGCATCTGGTTCGTGGTCACGGACCCGCCGAGAACGGATTGGATGGCGTCGGTGGTTGCACTCAGAATAATCATGAGCCGAGACTCCTTGATAGAACTTGTGGGGAAGTGAGGCCGCTACCGCCAGATGGCGCGACCCAAGAGGTGTTTCCGCTTCCGTCAGTTGTCAGAACATCTCCGCTATCTCCGTCATCGACGGGCAGTGTAAATGTCCACGTTCCAGTTGCCGCGTCGAGTTGGATGGTCACAGTCCCGCTTCCGTTACTCATCTCGTGCTTGACGTTGGAGGTGGTCTTTGAGTTGGGAACGTCCACGATAAACAGCGTGCCATTGGAAAAAGTCTGGGTATCTCCAATCCTCACCGTTCCGAGACTTTGCAGATCAAACTTTGAGTCTGGATCATCTACCAGCCATCCCGTCCCGTTGTAACTTCCATTGTAGTCGGCTCCGTAAATGAGAACGCCGGAACCGTTGCTGCCGTCGATGTAGATCGCGGCTCCTCCGGTTCCGGTGCATTGAAGCGTGATGTTGCTGGTCGTTCCCGATATCGAGGCGACGCGAAGTTCGTCGGTGACAAAGCGACAATATCCAGAGCCATCTGTAAACGTGAACAATGGATATGTCGCTGACACACCAACGGGGTCAAACGTCATGGACGCACTCCCCCCAAACGCCCCCGCGTTGTTGAACTGAATCTGCGTGTCGCTGCCGCCGGGGGTACCGCCACTGGAAGGGGTTGACCATTGATAATCGCCGTCCTCGCCGCTCACTTTGGTAAATACCTGTCCCGTCGTTCCTCCACTCACCAGATACCGCCAGCCGGGGATGACCATTGAGAGTCCTTTCAGTATGGGAACCGAGCGTCGTAGTCGTTTTTTCTGCCTGAGCAGCCACAGTCGATGTTCGCTGCTTTCATCGCGGCCTTGAATGCCAAACCCACCAACCCCGCCTCGCGCTCGATCGTGCTACCTACGCCGATGTCGCCGGGCTTCTTGCGAAGGGCAACCAACTTGGCGGCGGATGGCCATTGGGCGAATGGGAGGGGAGAGGGTGGCCCTGAGCCAGTACACGCGCCAGCACACGGCGGAGAGCCAGCAGCGTGGTTGTACGTGACTGAGCCAGAGAGTGTCGTGGGAGGCAGGCCGGGAGACTGGGGGGAAGATGCCTGAACCTTCGTACCCTTGCAGTCCTGCCGGATGTCGTAGGACCATGTGTTTGAGAATGTGAACGTGCCGACCAGCGGGGGCATGGGCGGGCACATTCTCTCCCCGCCGTTCTGATACACCTCGGCCAGTTGCACTACGGGCGGCAGACTCTGCCCGTTCTCTGTCCGAGTGATGCGGGCGTATATGTTTCCGCCCGTGCATGGAATCGTTTGCGGGTCGATTTCCCAAAGTTCAGAGTTCCCCAGCGGATCGCCAATGAAGTACCGGCCCGTCACTCGCATTGTGCAGTTGGCACGGCGATCGAAACAACACGGCGGGCCTTCGGTCAGGGTCGTCGTCGGGGGCGTTCCCGCCGTCTGGGTCTGCCGCAGCGTCACGCATCGGAAGCACGGCATCTCTCGCCCGGTCAGTTGCGATGTGCATTCGCAGCACGTCGCCACTCCGCCACTGATTGACGAGATGACTAGCGAACGCGGGCCGGGAACGCCGCCCGCCGCAGCGGGACTGATCTTGTAGCACCGTGGCGGAGATACACCGTCCGGGCTGATCGGAATGTATAAACACTGAGTAGCGATCCGGCGACAGAAGAACACGGGCGGACCCGGATCAAGTGTGGGGTCACACTGCTCTGCCGTCCCCCACGGGGAGGTAAACACGATGCACTTCACATCACGGCACCCATCCGCAGCGCAATCGTCAATCTGATCCACGATCCGGCCATCGGGCGGGATGGGTGGTAGCGAGCATGTATCCGTTGCCCGCTTGAATCGTTCATCGCTGATCGTGTAGCAGCGGCCATCTACCACCACGGTATCGCCGGGCCTGATCGGGCGGCCAAAGCACTCGACAAGCGAGTTTACGTAGATCGGCGGGGGCGGATCGGGAACGGTACCGGACGGGTCGCATGGATCGACGGGCGCGGTGATCGGGCCACACGGGTTGGCCTTGTAGTAGGTGAGGCAGTTGCCGCAACAGTTCTCGCACCCGGACTTCGTGGCGAGCGACTTCCCATCCCCTGAAGAGATGAGAAACCGCTCGCCACTTGGCCCGGTTTGGTAGGCGAGTGATTCAGGCATAGAGGGCATCGGCATCCGCGCCGAAGACGTTGATGGCAGAGTATGTGGCGACAAAATTTCGCCCGCGCGTCACGCTTGCGGACAGAGAAGCCGCGTCGATGTTGATGGTGCCGACCGTGATGGCCAGCGGGATATCGCTCGCATCCCACACCGCACCGCCCCAGACGTTGAGCGTCGTGATGTTGCCGCCGCACCACTTCAACTTTGCGCCGGGGCCGTTGAGCGTCACCGTAGTACACGCCGGGACTGTGGCCGATGTGTCCTCTCGCTTGATGACGACCTGAGAGTTGCCGTTGACGTTGAGCGTGGTGAACCCGCGCCCGCTGCTCACGTACCCGCCGTTGATCTGTCCAAGCGTTACGGCTGTTGCGTTGTACAGGATGTCGGTCGATCCGCCAACCTGATACAGATTCGTGATGAGCGTGGTGTCGTCGCAGGACACGCTTGCGGTGTTGGCCACTTCAAGCCGCACAACCGCCGCCGCGCCCGCGCCAAGGAACAGTCGCATTCCCGAGATGTTGCGGATGCGGGCGCAGCCGGTGCCGGTCGGGGTGTAGTACCACTCGCCGCCCTGCCCCTTCAAGGTGATCGCACCCGTGACGGCAGCTTTGAGGAAGGCACCCGTGGCACCCTTCATGCTCACCGCCGAACCCTTCTGAACAAGGATGTTGGCGATGCCGGTGCCGAGTGCGGACTGGTCCAGACCGGTCGTCACCGTCTGCGAACCCTCTCCCACAAGCAAATCATTCGTATCCAACGTCGCAAGAGTGCCGAGATCGGTTACGCCTTTAGCAAGAATGCGTACTGCCATTGTCTAGTTTCCTTCCTTGTGTATTTGCAGATGCTTCCACATCTTGCCGCTGAGGATTCGGCTGGGGATCGAGATTGATACCCCAAATCTCTTTGCCGCCTCAGTCCGTGTCATTCCGCCCTGTACCAGACGGACCATTTCGATGGCCTGATCGTCTGTGAGTTTCGAGTTACCGTTGGCCGATCCTCTCGGCATCATGCCCGTACCAGCGTGCTTCTTCGCCCACTTTGATATCCGAGTTCGCTCCGTGGCGTTCGTGTATGTGTGGTGACGCTCGCCCGAGTACGCGCGACCCTTTTTCGCCATGTCCAGCATGTTGTCAGATGGAGTTCCTAGGAACAAGTGATCTGGGTTGCAGCACGCACGATTGTCGCAGTGGTGGCAAACGAACAACCCATTCGGTATTTCTCCGCGATGCACCATCCACGACACGCGAGAAGTTGAGATGTTTCTGCGGTGTTCATTCGAGTAAATCTGACCGTATCCCATGCTTCCCATTGCGCCAGTCCACACCCGACACGGCGTATCCAGCGGGCCGTCCCGATCAACCAGCCGAGATTCCAAACGGTCCTTGAGCGGTACAATCTTCCTAGCCATTGTGCTTCTCCGAGAAAGAGGTGCATGGTCAGAAGCCGTGCGGCGAACCAACGCCGTGCGGCTTCGTCTATTGTGCGGGATTGTAGCAGAAAACGTCATTATTTGCCGGTCAAGAGTTACTCTTTGCGTTGAGGGTCACGCGGGCATACGCCGCCGATCCCGCCGCCGTGGTGATTTCAAGTGCGTACAACGGCCAACCGCTGACCGTTACAGAGAATGCTCCCTCCGCCGTGAGGTCCGTCGATGACGAGAGCCGGGAATACAGCACGCCGTCCGTGCTGACCTTGTGTTGCAGCACGACCGATGGGAGAGCCGTGCCGCAGAGCGAGGGGGTGATGCCGACAAGCGAGCCGGTGATGGTGTCCAACCCCTGCACCTTGGCCACAACACGCTCAGACAAGACGTTGAGGCGGATGAGTTGCGTGAATGAATCGGTGTTGACAGGGGCACGAGTCTGGCCCGTTGGTTGGCCACCTGAGCCGCCGCCGCCCTGCCCGGTCGTGGTCACGCCGAACGTGATACCAGACGACGTAGCAACGCCGCCCGTTCCCTCCCCGCCACTACCTGTTCCGGCTTCTGGCATGGTTTATCCCTTCACGCTTACCCAGCAAGTGATCGTTCCGGCAGACCCCGCCGAGGTGATTTTCAGAACGAGGTAACGGAACCCAGTACAGTCGATGGCGTTCGAGAACGTCGCTGCGTTCGTGACCGTCTGGGCGGGCGAGAGAGCGATCGGAGTCACGCCCTTGTCGTTGGACCTGTAGAGCGTGGCCGTCCACGTACCCGCCCCTCCCGTGGCTTGCAGCGAGCAGACCGACCAGCCCGTGACATCGAAGATGAGCGATGTAGAACCGCCGTCGTTGCTGGCGATGGTCTGGATTGGGAGTTGTGCTGATTCAACTGCCATCATGCACCCCCATCGCATGGCTCTGCGTGGATGCGTTCAGCACACAGCAGATAGACCTTGCCACTGATGACAGCAGCGGGATAGACCCCGTGAACCTTGCCGTCTTCTTCAACGAAATAGGTTTCCAGCGGATCGCAGAGCCACGGGAACTCTGGCCGACCGGCGACGGGAACGACGCCCGCCTGATCGAACATCGGGCCATTTGGAGTATCCACGTCGCCCGTGTACGACAGTCCAACCGCGTAGTTGGCATCTCCGTGTCCGGGCGGAGGGTCCACGCTCTGCACGCTGCGACAGGTGAACATGCACCCACCGGGGATCGGCGCGATAACAGACGGCACGGGCGCAACTTGCTTCCAAGGAGTGCGAGTAATCATCCGAGTCCACCTCCCCAGATGAAGTTCTTGGAGCCGGGAAGGGACTTCCACGCGATGATGTCGGTACTCGACCCACGGAAGGGCATCCGGTAGTACCACAGCGGCTTGGGGATCGTGATTCCCTGCGCGTTCACCGTGTAGTCGATCATCATGCTGATTTCGTGGAACGGCGGGACGATGTAGTACGCCGAGCCAAAGATGAGTTCATTGAGCGGCTTGATCCGGTGCGGAACGAGTGCCGCCGTGGGGCCGGGTTCAACAGAGTTTCCGGCGCCGTCGAAGTACCGCAGTTCTTCCCCAAGGTCTGAGAATGCGCCCGCGTTGTTCAACCCCTGCTGCCACTGCCAGCGGTGCGTGATGTCCAGCCATTGCGGGCCACGCATGGCGATGTCCGCGCCGAGGTACAGGCACGGGGACTTGATGGGCTTGATCGGAAGTTGGTGGAGTTGGTTCACCCGATCCGCGATGTTTGACTCGGCTTCTTTCAGCCGTGAACGCGGAAACACCGTCGAGTGCGTGATGCTCTCCACGCCCATCGGACTACTGAACGCCGCTTCCAGATAGCCGTAACTCACGCCAGCGGCACCAACAGCGATCGTTGAGCGACGCGCGTACGGGATACTCACCATCGCCTGTTGCTGCTCGGCGCGGTAGTGAATGCCGCCCGGCACCAGTCGCGGATCGTTCGAGTAGTCCGCGATCGCAAAGAACACCGCCGCAGTCGATGGCTGCAATCGCCACTGGTGCAGGATGGCAACAGACTTGATTGAGTCGTTTCCATTTCCCTCTGTCGCACCGGCGTGTTCAAGGAACGGTCCATACGCCGGTGCGTTCGGACGGCTCGGAAGTGTGATAATCATCGGGTCGCCGTACGGAGGCAACGTGCGAGTACCGCCGACCTGTGTGATGCTGTCAAGGTGCGAAAAGAACGAAGGTCGGTCAACGTCCCACACCTTGAACACGCGGGTGAGATGGACATAGCCATCCGCATCCAGCGAGATGTCTGCCTGCGAGGATTCTCCCAGTTCCTGCCAAGGCATTATGGGTTCCCCTGCGTGGTGACTTGACGGATGGTCTGTTGCTGGCCCTCAAAGGTGCCTTGGCGGATAAGCATCTCGATGAGTTGCTTCTGACCCTTCAAGACATCGCCCATCAGGGCAGCATTCGCCGGGGTCATCGCATCGCCTGAGTTTCGCATCGTCGGATTGAACGGGATGCCAGCGTCCTCGGCTGCGTCGGCCAGAACGCGCCCGGACGTGTTCTGTCGTCCGGCCTGAATCAGCCCACCTTGCTGCCTACGGAGCGAGTCGATTGATGTCTGATTGTCGGCACGCTGCTCTCGCATCTGGGTTCGGCGCGACTTGATATCGCTCTCGCCCGTGAATGGGTTGAACGTCAGGAACTCGGCTGCAGCAGCAAGGGCATCTCCGATCGTGGGATTCTCTGCCAACGATGCATCAATGGCCGCGTTCTCTGTCTCAAATCCAGCGAGCCGATCCTGCATGGCCGTGCTAGGCGCACGCCCGCCAACGCCACGGGCCTGCTGGTTGAGTTTCCCCGCGTTGATCTGTTGCTGAGAAGCCAGAGATGTATTCAGTTGGCGAATGGCTTGCGTGAGTTCGAGTTGCTGCTTGGCACCCTCAAAGAACATGCTGCCGATCGACTCGCCCAACTTCTCAAACTTCTCGGCCACCGCCACCATCTGATTGATGAGGACACCGATCGCAGCACCGTTGATTGCGCCGGAGTTGAGGCCACCGGCAGGCGTTGCCGCAGCCGTCGCCGTTCCGCCCGCTGTCGCACCACCACCTCCTCCACCCGCCGCTGCCTCTACCTTCTGCTTTGCCCGGTCAATCGCCGCATCAAGTTGGGAATCATCCCCAACGATGTCTACCCGTAGTTCGCCGATTGAGTCAGGTCCGCCAGCTGTGGCCAAAGCGTTCTCCTAGTTAGGCGATTGTCACTGCGCCAGTTGCCTGCACGTTGAACTCAACCGCCACGGGCGCGGACGGGGCACACGACACACGCATCGAGGTGTAGAAGGAATCGGCCAGAGAGATTGTCTTGCCGGTCAGCAGCGTCACCACCATCGCGCCCGCAGCCGATCCACCGGCAGACCAAAGCGGGTGCGTGTTGTTCGCGCCGCCCATCGTGTACGTGCCGAAGATGCCGCCAGCCGTCGTCACCGTGCTGGACCCGTCGAGTTGGTACGTGACGAGTTGCTTATTCCCGCGTACCGCCGTCACGCCAATCTGCTTGATGAGGCCGGTCATTGCGATCGTGCCGCCGCTCACGTAGGTCAGCGTCACGGTCTGCAAGCCACCGCCCGCGTCGGGAGCGGGAGCGAGCGAGGTCGAGGAATCGACAAGGGCCGTGTATCGCAGGGACGAGGTGAAGATGTCGGGCCGGAACGTCTTCCACGTCGGAGTGCCGCCCATGGGCGTGATGTCATGCACGGTCGGAGTACGGGCCACCCACTCCCACGATTGGACGGTCGTGACATACCCGTTGGGCGTGCCGGTCGAGGTGATCGTGCCCGCGTTGCCAAGATACGGCGTGGAACCGGCGTAGCCGCCGATGACCACGTTCGCCGACTTCAGGCCGGGGATCATCACCGATGCAAACGCACCGATGCCCGTGACTTCCTGATCGTCGTTCGTGATGTTGATGCGTGCCGAGTTCGGCGTGATAGCAGCGAGGCATGTGGAGTAGAAGTTCGTGGAACCCCAACTGGTGACAGTTGCGTTGGCGGAAATGAGTGGGTACGACACGTGTTAGGCACTCCGCTTATTTAGGCCAACGCTGAAGGAGATGCGGAAGCACCGCAGCCCGCCCTCGGTGTCGGTCTCGTTTGTAAATCCTGTGAAAACCATCGTCTCGCTCGCGTACGTCGTCGCCGCGAGGCCCGTCTGCGCCGTGAAGTCCGGGGTCCACCAGTCCAGCCCGTACGACGGGATAGACGTGGATTGGTCGGGAAAGTCGCCCATCACCCGTTCGTGAATCCGCAGCATCGTCGCCAGTGATGTCTGTGCGTTCGCGCCCGTTCCCCCGCTCTGGGGTGTCTCCACCGCGTAAATCATCACGTCGATGCCGATCAATGACCGCCGAGACTTGAACGGATCGTCCGGGGTCTCCGAGATGGGCATGATGCAGATGCGGGGGTAGGTCGTGCCCATCGGATCGACAGCCGGGAATCCAAACGTCGTGGAGATGGCCGTGGCCGTTCCCGTGCCGAGGTAGGTCAGCAATGTGGCATCGCCCGAGAGCCGGGTCTGGATGGCCTGCAATAGAGCGGGGAGGTAGAGCGACATTCAGACCCTATATCGGCGATTGGCCGAACCTACCCGCCCGCCATGACCTGCGCCGCCGCGTACTGCGCCGCCGCCTTCATTTGAGATGCCGCGTCGATCCCCGCTCGCTTGGCCCACGGGCGGGCCGCAATCTTCACAGACTTCTTGAGAACGAACGCCGCGCCGTTCTTCTTGATCCGACCAGTCGGGGTCTTCTCAACCAGCATCGCCGGTTTGCCCTTGGGCCGGATCATCATCAAGTTCTGAGTCCTGAGCGAGCCGACCACGCCCACGCCGAATCCACCCAGCCGCCGCAACATCAACCGGGCGGGGAGATTGATCGGCACCGGCAGATACTTCACGCTCTTTGGCCGAATCACCGCCCCAAACTCCAAGTGCCGCCCATACGCCACGTTCGTGCCATACGCCGCCCGTAGGGGCGTGCCTAGAGCGTCCGGGGAGCAGTACGCTATCGAGTTCCGCAGATGGCCCGTCTGTGAGTTTGGAGGGCTTCCGGGGGCACTGGGAACGCCACCGTGATCCGAGCCGAATGACCGCTCGGCCTGATTCGCCGCAACCTCCGCCGCAGCCGTCAGACCCGCGTTCATCGCCTTGATGAGCAACGCCTTGGCCGCGCCCGCGTTCCAGTTCACCGATGCCACTAGGCACCCCCGCCCGTCACGTACCGGCACCGGTACCGGATGTACTCGCCATGCCCCGCGTCGTCCATCGGCGGGCTTTCGATTTCCAGCGTGGCGTTCGGGAAGTTGTCAATCGTCACCAGCCGATCCGAGATGCCCGGACGTGGGCTGACATCGAACGGGAAGTAGACTTCAAACTCGGCCATGCCCGCCTCTGCCGGAATGCCCTGCCGGGATTCGGAGATGCTTTGCACGTTGCACGGAACGCCCGTCGTCGCGGCGAAGGTGTACGTGGTCTCTCCCAACACCGAATCCTTCGCGGCGGTGAGGACTTGGATCGTGCAGGTGTTGACGAGCAGTCCGTAGAAACTCACACCACACCCCCGCCAATGCCCATGTAGTTCATCATCCACGTTTCGCGGAAGGTGTCGAGGTAGTCTGCCCACCCCTTCGGATCGCCCGCCGTGTACGAATACTTGCCCAAGGTCTCACTCTGCAAACTCGCGTCACGCTTGCGGCGAAGGAACATCTGGCAGGTGAGTTCGGTAGCGGCCTGTTCCAAGTCATCGGGGATGCTGCCAGCCGTGAATCCGCCCGTGTACGCAACTGCCGTGTAGGGGTAACTGTTCACGGTCTGGATCGTCTGCACGGCGTAGGGGTAGTCAGCGGCGATGAACCCGCCGTCCCACGCTACCGGCTGCTGGCCAAGGAACCGCAGCGTACGGGTGTCCTGATCTATTCGGTAGAGGTAACTCCCAAGCGTCGTGCTGCTGGTCACGCTGGTATAGATCAACACGCTTGTGACCGTTGTCACCGGCCAATACCGCAACTGCACCGCATTCCAGATCGCGCCGGGGATGTTCTGGGTGTGGCTGGCCGATAGCCAAGACGACGTGGTGCCGATCATGCCCGCCGAATCATCGCGGCGGTCCACCATGTTCGCCATGAGCCGCTCGGCGTTGATCGACAGCGTGCCGAGGATCGTGTCGTACGTGCTAGCGGTGATGCCAAGTTGGGCCTTGACCAGCGTTACCGATGTCAGTTCAGCGGCCATCTAAGCCCCCTTTGATGATCGTGGACTTGTTCACCGGATGCGATTTCTTCTCCGCAATCGGCGTGGCCTTCTTGTCCGCGATCAACGCTTCCGCGTACTCGAACGGGACGGCAACCGTGGTTCCAGCCCGCCCAAAGTAGGAGTTTTCACAGAGCCGGACACGGATTGGCTTGGATGTGATTTGCATGTGTGGACCCTCGCGGCGATGCGTAACGCCTTCCCCTTATCGGCAGGATCGGGAACCGGCACGTCCTCGCGGTTGATCTCCTCAACCTCCGCGTCCGTTGGCCAGCGGGCGTAGCCAATCTCGATGAGCCAATCGGCCAATGACGGTGGCATGATGCCGGGCCTGTCCCGTTGGAACTCATGCCAGCCGCGAAGCATCACTACCAACGCCTGCTCTTCTTCACCCGCTTCAGATTCGATCTGCCTGTTCAGTTTGTCCGATCCACCGATCATGCCGTAGTTCTCTTTCGCCTCATCTTGCATGGCCGTGGTTGTTCGAGTGAAGGCGTTGACGTGGTACAACTCCGTGTCGATCTTGGCCTGCGCCAAATCAACAAGTGCCGCCCGATCGTCATGGATCGGGCGGCACCGTTCGATGTCACGTAGTAGACCGTCGATCATCAGGGCTGTGCGGGCGAGAAGGAGAGCGACGCGAAGCCGGTCGTGGCGGTGTTGCCAGCGTTGACGGCGGGGTTCTGAGTGCCGTCGTACAACTCGTAGAAGGTGCCGAGCGTACCGGAGCCGGTCACCGTTGACTGAACGAGGCGGAGATACCGCTTGGACGTGGAGAGGTCGATGTCCCAGCCGTACGCACCCATCGTGGAGGCCTGCGCCGCCGACGTGATGCACACAGGGCTAAACGCCGTGGCCGATGCGTACAGACTGGTAGATGCGGAAACGGAGCCGATGCGAAGGATGACCTTGCATGTGCCGCCGCCCGAGAATCGCTGCGTCCAAACCTTGCAGCGACGGAAACCGATGGTGTCGATGGTGGCGGACAGGCCCGCCGCCGTTCGCTTCTTTGCGGTTATGGCAACGCCATACCGGATTGCTTGATTGCTTCTCATGGTCAGGACTCCAAGTAAGGGGCGGGAAGGTCATTCCCGCCCCGTGGTCAGGGCAGATGGATCACGAAGAGAACAGGCAGCAGATGGGACCGGCGTTGGTCGCGTCGCCAACGTCATGGACGTTGACATCGTGACGGATCACGCCGCGAACGCCAACCGCGAAGTCATCCCAGTAGCGGATGTCAGTCGCGTCGAGTTCGAGGCCGAACCGATCACCGATGACCGCGCCACGCTTGAAGTCGCCGTAGAGCAGGTAGGGGGTGTACTGCGTAGAAGGAGCAGCGGAGAGGACGTTGGAGGTGAGGACCGGCTTGCCGAGGAACATCGGGACATAGCCGTACTGCATGGTCTCTTGAAACGTCACGCCGCCCTGCGCCTGTCCGAGTCGGGCGAGAGTGCCGAGGAACACCGGATTGCAGACCCAGACCGCGCCGTTGCGGGCGTAGTCAGGAAGCACGCCGAGGAGCGCGGTAATCATCGTCATCGTGGTCGATGCGAAGGCCGTGGCAGCGGTGCCGCCAGAGACCGCACCACCAGCGACCAGAGTCGAGGAGATGCCAGCGAACCGGGCGTTCACGCCGACGCAGCCGCCGAACTCGGGCTGGCCGTTGGCGGTCAGCAGTTCAACGTCTTCGGTGTACGCCACGGTACGGGCGATCTGCTGCATCACGTTATCGAGAACCATGATGTTCGCATCCTGCACCAACTGCTTGGCCAGTTTGACGATGCAGATACCCGTCTTCGCATTCAGCGTCACGTTCGAGTAGGACACGCCGGTGGACTGCGTGGCCGTCGCGTTCTGCTGGGGGTAGGTCAGCGTGTGGATGCCGGTCATCTTGGGGATGACAGCCTGCTCCTGAGACATCGGCCACACCTGCGCCAGTTTTCGGCTTACGCCGTACTGAAGCACGTTCTGGATGAGGTCGGGGATGAACTCCATGAACGTCAGGGCACCGCCACCGGCCTGCGTATTCGAGCCGTACGCCTTGGTGATGGGGCTGTCGTTCCAACGCTTGCGAGCAGCGACCACGCTCGGCTCATTGGCGAACTGGGCAGTCTTGCCAAGCACGCCGCCGAGGAAGTAGTCGCGGAACCGGTCAGCGGTCTTGAAGTCGCGGAAGTGCTTGGGGCTGCACTCCCAGATGGACTCCTCAACGGACTTGACCGAAACCTGAAGATTCGGGTCGGTTGCGCCGTTGAAGTTGGGCCGCTCGCGGAGACCCTTCGTGGCATCATCCACTGCGGACTTCACGATCGTGGCGAGGTCGTTCGTGTCGGGAGCAGTGATCGTCTGAAGTGCGGCGGTCGAGGAAACCGTCTTGATGACAAGGGGTTCGTCGGCCTCGATCATCGCCGTCTTCCAGTTGATCGTTTCGCCATCGGAACCCTTCACGACGCGACCGGAGTCGGCGATGAAAGTCTTGACGGCATTCAGGTCGTTTTCGTCGCCCGTGAAGGGCGTGGGCAGCGACTTGGCGATGGCTCGCGCGTCGGCTGCTTTGATTCGATGTACCATGTTTTATCCTCTCGGATTCTGGGTGCGGATGTGAATCGCGCCCGAACTGGCGGAGAGGGTCGGGGTCGGCTGGGTCCGGCTAGGACGCGCCGCCTCAGATTCCCGGCGTGCGGTGTGCAGAGAAGATATCGGCGTTTTCGGGTTATGGCCCGTGCGCATAGCAAGACACCCCCGTACGCATCCGTGCTGGGGGTGTCCTGTTGGTGGTAAGTTGTGGAACCCGCCGCAAGGGGATGAACCCGTGCGGCGGGGAGCAAAAACGAACACCAAAGTCTAGGCGTGTCTCTTCTTCCAAAGTATCTGAACCTGCGCCCACAAAGCGACGGCAGCAACCACAACGCAGGCGTATTGAACCTCGGATGATTCTCCACGCCCAAGCGATTCACTCAGGTTGAACAGAGTGAAAGCGAGGCAGGCGATGGCAATGAGGATGTACGTGATTTGCCGCATGGTTTTAGCAACCGAACAAACTCTCCCGGCCTGCGTGAAAACGATTGCCGCGTCAACGCCCCGCCCGTGTGGAACCCGCATAGGTTTCGGTCCTGATCCCCGTCCGGCGACTTGCTCACCAGCCGGTACGTGGCTTGGGCGCAGCAGGACGGGAACTGGCAGAGTATGAGTTTCAAAGACCACGCCCCGGCGTTCCCGCTCAGGGCGTGGCGGAGGTAGAGATGCGTTGGGAGTCTACCACGTCGATCTGCTCTTCGCACGGGCAAAGGAACCTGCCCACCCCGCCGGCCTCAAAGTGCAGGGCCATCGCTGTTGGGTGCTGTTGCTTCTCTGGCGGGTCTCGATCCACCATCGTGACAGTGCAATACATCGTCCGGGGAGTGCAACAGAACTTCGGGAACGGCGAGGGGGATGTCATGCGGAACACCTCTCCGACCGTCAGGGTGTGGGCTGGCCTCATTCGATGATGTACCTGCCTCCCGGTGCCATGACCAGCGTAGGGCTTGGCTTGGGGGCAAGGTTCAGCATCAGGGCCGTGCGGTGGCTCACGCGGGACTTGGCCACCAACTTATTGAGCCGTTCCTGATTCTTCAGGATCGCGTCCGGGTTGCACGGCGCGGGCGTGATGCTGTATTCCAACATGATCGACTTCCGCGTGATGAGTTCGCACTCAGGGCCGTACTTCTGAATCTCCTCCACGGTCGGATCGCCACGCTCCACGGGCCGAAACCCGATGCTCTGACCCTTGACGATCTCCTCCTCAATCAGGCAAAGGATTTCATCGCCGATGGGGAGTTTAGTGATCTCCGTACAGGCGTACAGACCGTCGCCCTTGCGTTCGATGTTCCGGCACTTGCCGATGGGTTCGTCGTAGTCGTGATCCCAGTACACCGTCCGCACGCCCTTGCGCTTGGAATCCTCGGACCAGAAGTATTTGAGGTCGATGCCGTCCTGCACGACCACCTCACCCTCCATGTCCACGGTTTCCATCGACACGATGCCCTGCACCAGCCGGTTCTTCCAGTCCACCGATGCGGACTTTATCTCCGCCCGGTAGAACACCACCGGCTTGTCATGCTCGGGGCTGTCGGCGTGTCGCTTCTGGATTCGTTCGAGTATCAAGCGGGTTCTCCGAAACCGCCCACGTCTGCCCGCGCAATATGCGGACAACTGCGAGACGGCCAAGCCCACTATCGGCCATTAGAGCGGGTACGCCCTTGGCGCGATTGGCTCGGATGCGCCGCACAACGGCCCACGTTACTTTCCGATTGGGATTGCGGTGGGCGCACCATGCCCGCTCACGTATCCGGTTCTCGCTCATCACGTCCCCCTTGCTCACGCAGAGCAGATGTTCCGGGTTCACGCAGGCCGAGTTGCCACAGGCCGAACTGATCAGACCCTTGGGCGGTATGGGTCGCTTCAGGAAGTGCAGCCAAACCCAGCGACGGGCGGAGATGGAATGGCCAGCGATGCGGAGTTTCCAATGCCCTCGATCGGCAGGGTTCCGCTTCCGCACCCAGCACTTGCTCACGCCGGGTCCGGGGATCATGGCGATGAGCCGGTACAGGCGGTCGATGGTCATGAGGCAAGGGTAGGAATCTTGATGATCGGGGCTACGCCGCACGAGCATTGGACGTGAGCATCCCCACCCCACACATCAGAGTAGTCCAACGCCACACCCGCCACGACCGTCCCCTTCTTCACGAACGGCTCGCCCACCTTGGCTACCCGGTAGTCCTTGTGGATCGCACGGCACACCTTGCACGGGTTGCCCGACAGCAACCATTCCCGCTCTTTGGTGATGAGCGATTCCTGATACGCCATGTCCTTGCCACGGTTCAACGCCCGGCTCGTTTCCGTGCGGGCGATCGCATTGGCCGCCGCTGGGGACTGCACCGGCACTTGGGCGCGAATCGTTGCGGATATCTGGGGAAGCGTATTTCCCTCAGTGATTCCAGTCTGCACGATTGCGCGTATGCGGCCCTCATAGGTCTGTGTCACCTCGTTCGCCAATCGCAACCGATACCCGCTCAGGAAGTCAACGGCGGGCTTGCTCAGGGCTTCCATCAACGCCCGCTCATAATCGGCCTGTTCCTGAATCTGCTGCACGCCCGCGTTGAAGCCGAACAGGAACGTCGTGGCGATCGGCTCCTCCACCGCACCGAATATCTCGGCCACCATCTCGCGGGTGATGTCGAGATTCACGCCCATCATCACGGCGTTGGGATTGGCCGCGTACTCGGGTGCGAAACTGTTGAATATCCGTGCGAGTGTGTCGGCCATCTGCCGCACGGTGGCAAGGATGGCCTTCGGAAGACTCTTGCACTCATGGTCGTGGGCCACTTGCCACATCGACTTAGAGGCCGATTCCTCCTTGCCGGGCGGCTTGTCCTCGCCGGGTGGTTGCTTGTTCGGATCGACTTGGATGACCGGGAGCAGGTCGTCGGCCCCGTCGTCGGCCATTGGTGGGAGGCCCATCTTGGCGCGGGCCTCGTTCTGGGTCATCACCGGCTTGCCACCCGTGAGCAGGTTGATCTGCTTGGCCGTTGCGTCTTCGTCGCTATCGACGGGGTTATCGAACGCCACAATGAGCGTCGGATCGTTCAACGCTTCGCGGAACTTGGGAGTCAGTTTGTCATTGATCTTGTCCTCGATGCGTTGGCATCGTGGCTTGATGGCGATGAGTTGCCAGTGGGGGATGACCACCTTGCCATTGGCCAGCGACTTCTCCTCCATGTTCAGCAGTCCCACGGGCATATCGAAACAGGCGGCGATGGTGTCGCGCACGGTCTTCTCGGATTCGGTCAGGACGGGCTGTAGACCGTCCATCTTGGGGTACTCAACCCGCGTGTCTTTGCCGCTGATGATGTGGACCTTGCCGGTGTTCTTTGTCCCCGCGTACTTAGCGTCAAACTCCTGCCGCACCTGCTCGCGTACGTCCTTCGTAGACACGGGAAGGAACACGACCGCGCCGGGGACGGCACCGTTGTCGAGGAACGATTGCGAGAACTCGGACATCTTGCTCGACAGGTCCGCTTCCTCAACACACGCGGCCAATGGCGCAAGCCCGTAGTACGGCTCGAACGGGTTGGGGAACTTGAAGTGCGTGACCGTATCGGCCTTGATCGCAATCTTGTTCTCTGGCCGGCCATAGTTGTAGAACTGCACCACGCCCGAATCGTCCGGGCGGATTTCGGTGTACTGGGTGTAGAGGTTCCACAGTTCGACGGGGTACCGCTCGCGGCCGTACACCTCGGACCAATACCCGTTGCCGCCGAGTTCCATGTTCAACTGACAGAACTCGATCAACTCGAAGCCGTTGCACTCTGGGTTCGCATTATTGAGAACTTTCACCAGCGGGTGCCGGTCGTCGGTCACTTCCTCCCAGCCCTCTCGCAAGGCGAAGTGCTTGCAGGCCACGCGGCCAGAGTCTCGGCGCAACCGCTGGGCCTGCGTCTGGTTGACCGGTACGCCACGGAGAACGCTACCACGGGCGGGCTTGACGCGGTACACCCTCAGGGGCACGGCGGCCACGGCGGAGGCGTTACGGGACGCGGCGACCTTGACCCACTTCTTGTACCGGAAGATGAGTTGAATCTGCTCGATCTGGCGATAGCGGGTGCCGGTGGTCAGGTCAGACGGGCGAGCGGTGACGGCGGAGATTTCGTTGCCATCGCGGATGACCCGGACGGCTTGGGTGACTCTGGCCGCAAGTTCTCGAAGTGAGGCCATCAGTAGCGTTCCCATCCCCAGTCGGGGTCTTGCCGCATGTCATCAAATGTGACCGTGGCCTGTGCCCCAATATCGGCAGGATTCAAGGTTGGCCCTTGGCGGCGGATGGTCACCACCTCGATAGGGGTGAACTGGGCGCGGGCTTGGACGGCAAGGGCGAGGGCGCACACGGTGTCGTCGTGCAGACCGGAAGGTGCCGAGTATCGCACGCCGGTCTTGGTGTACTCGTATCCGAAGTTCTCTAGTTCGGCACGAAGGATCGGGTTCACCAGCGACAGGGCACGGGATTGAATGGCGACGGTCAACCCTTCCATGAGCCGTTGTTTGCTTGGACCCGTGAACTGATAGCCCTCGGCCTGTGGTATCTCTCGCTGAATCTGCTCGACGTGCGCGCCAGTACCTTCATGTGGTTCCTTGCAGGCCATCCGAGTGAGCACCTTGAGCGCCTCTGCGTCGGCACGCGAGTATGGCTTCATTCCCATTTGATCGGCTTCCTCGGAAGGTAGCGGTCGAAACTCTTGGGCTTGAGAGCCGCCCAGGGTGATGTGTCCCACCAGTAGTGATCCCGTGCGCAGCGCAACTCGTATGAGGTAGCTGAACCCGCAATGGAGCGCATCGCCCCGGTGCGGATGATCTTGACCTCGTGACACGTTGGGCACCTGTGTCCGCTTCTCAGACGGTAACGCTTCATATCCAGCGGATGACAGGGCACGCGCCCTGCCGAGACATGGAGATAATCAGGGCGTCGGCGAAGTCGGGAGAGGCACCAGTCCTTGCGCGCAGTTTCTTCTTCGGCTCCAGCTTGAACAGCCCCTTCTCGATGTCAGGCTCGATGTTGATGTGATCGAGATCCTTCCAGAACAACGTGTACTGCCTTGGGATCGACATCTTGCCCTTCATAAGGCACTGCCTAAGAGCGAACGAAAGCTCGGCCTTCCTGTTCGCGAAGCGGATGTCACCAACAAGCTCGCGCCAGTCACCAAGTGGAGACCCACCGGAC
>OFRE01000065.1_pt1 | contig 29747 bp, 24 predicted proteins | sample 1543061 | NCBI WGS metagenome assembly OFRE01 (sample SAMN07774218, study PRJEB24372) | wastewater metagenome | isolation source: Exp Tend NO 50WW | collected 2016-02
GGGACCGTGGTGTCTGGGAGCAATGGAGCTACTTTTACGACCCCAGCGGCGGATCTTCTTGGGAACGCTGTGGGCTCTGATTTTGCGCTGCCTGCCGATGGGCATTACTGCCTTGGCGTCGTGACCACGGCGACGATTGCCACAAGTGCCCATACCCATCATGTCGCTCAACTCCAGCTTCACTACTCCTTTTGATGTTTTCTATGTAGTCACTGGGTAGGTTGATTATTTGCATATAGTTAATAACTATACACTGTATTAAATAAGGCTAGAATTGGCTAGAATGTAAATAATGTTAAACAATGTTAAATGTTAAATCTTATTGCATAATGTAAGTTTTGTGGTATAATGGTAAAAAAAAGAAAGGATAAATATGCAAAATAATTGTTTGTCTTGTGGCTATTTTTGGTGGCAAAGAACCGAGGTTAGAACGCGCCAATGTCCAAGCTGTGGCATTAGCAACTGGGACGGATCAAAGAATAAGCGCAATGTTTTTAAATTCGATGCTCATGAAATTGGCCAGGAGATTGTTTATCCTTGGCCGGATGGAGAGTTTAATAGGCCGAAATTATACCGCGCGTTGAAATCATATCAATACCGCACAAAGAAGATTTTTCATTGCTGGGGGACGCCTAAAGGACTATTAATCAAGAGGATATCATAATGGAAAAATATATTTTGGTGTGCGTGTGCCGGAAGTGCGGGCATGAATGGATAACTCGTAAAACTCATACCCCGAAAATGTGTCCGAATTTAAATTGTTTGACAACGAAATGGCTGGACGGAGCGCGCACGATATACGCGCCGGATATTAATTTATTATCACCCGTGTTGCTCCCGTTGCCGGATGATCGCAGGCTGCTGATAAATGCGCTCGAGATATACGCCAAGCGCAAAGGGATTAAATATCGGACTCAATACGTTGATAAATATTTACAATTCCAAAGAATATTTTGACATCTCCCGCCCACTGTGTTACTAATATCTCATGCTATATGAGAAATTAAAGGCGCTGCAAGATGATCCCGCGACACTGGACACGATATTTGACAACGTGGCCAATGGCGGGAGCCTGATCGAATTGTGCGAGGTGTGGCAGGTTCCGTATCATTTTATGAGCCGGTGGCTTTATGCGGATGAGACGCGGAAGAAAATGTATAATGATGCGCTTGACGCGCGTATTGAGTGGACGATACAGAGACTGCTGGGAGAGCTGAAGGCGTTGGCGTTCCTGGACGTGCGGAAAATATTTGACGAGAATCATGCGTTGTTACCGGCTGATCAATGGCCGGCTGATGTTGCCAAAGCGATTGCTGGACTGGATGTGACGGAACAGTTTGAGATGGACGGGAGCAAGAAGGTATTTTCTGGTTATTTAAAAAAGGTGAAATTCTATGACAAGCTCAAATCAATCGACCTGCTCGGGAAACAGCTGGGCATGTTCGTACAAAAGCACGAGGTGTCCGGTAGACTAACACTCGAGGATCTCGTGGCTGGGAGTCATAAAAATGAAAGTATTCCTAGGAATACCGACGAGCGATCTCAAAGTTAACCCTGATCTGATCGCGTCGGTGATGCAGTGTTCTCCGTCGGGCAAACTTCACGGTTTTCGTACTCACTCTTATTCGTGCCTTCCAAGAAATTTCAACGAACTGTTCTGCGCGGCATTGAACGCGCGCAAGGATGGCGCGACTCATTTCTGTATGCTCCACAGCGATGTCGTACCGCATGGCATCGGCTGGCTTGACGTGATGTGTGATGAGATGGAGAGCGTCGGGGCTGATGTGCTGTCGGCGGTGATCCCTCTCAAGATTTCTAACGGCATGACCTCGACGGCGATGGATGAGCCGGTTGACGGTTCTGATGCGTACTGGCGACCGCGCCGGTTGTCTATGACCGAGGTTTACAATGATTACCCCGAGACGTTCACGAGTGGTTTGTTGCTGGTCAACACGGGGCTGATGCTCGTTGACATGCGTAAGGACTGGGTGAATAATATCTGGTTCCAGTTCGAGGACCGTATCAGCCGTGACGCGGTTGGTAATTTCGTCGCGCTGAATGTTCCTGAAGATTGGGATTTCTCGCGTCGGGCTAAGAAGTTAGGCGCGAAGATTTACGCGACTCGTAAGGTCGCGGCGACTCATTTCGGGCACATGGGATTCGGGAATATGTTTTCGTTCGGGAAACCTAAAGACTCTCTGAAATGACGGCGGGCGAACGGATCAGGCAGTGGCGACTTGATCCCGTCCTGTTTGTCCGTGATAATTTCAAGGTCGAGCCGGATCTGTGGCAAGCCGATGCGTTGCGCGCGATGGGCGGCGAATATAATCCGCGACGGCGTATTTGTATGCGCGCGTGTACCGGTCCTGGCAAGTCGACCGTGTTGGCGTGGGGCGGTTGGCACAGGCTGGCGTGTTTCGCGGATAAGGGCGAGCATCCCAAGGGCGCGGCGATCTCCGGCGAAGGTAAAGATAACCTGCGTGATAACCTGTGGGCAGAGCTGGCCAAGTGGCGGTCGAGGTCGGAGTTTCTGTCTCAGGCGTTCGAGTGGACAAACGAAAGAATATTTTCACGAGATCATAAAGAAACGTGGTTCCTCTCCGCGCGTTCGTATGCCAAGGACGCCGACGCCGAAGCCATAGGGCGATCGGTTTCCGGTCTGCACAGTCGATACCCGTTTATTCTCCTCGATGAAGTTGGCGACATGCCGATCACGGTCGGTCAGAAATCCAGCCAGATATTCACAGGATCAGCGAAAGACGCGGCGATCATGGCGGCGGGAAACCCCACGTCGTCGAATGGTCTGTTGTATCACGTTTGCCAGATGGAGGCGGACGAGTGGGTTATTATTGTCATCACGGCTGACCCTGACGATCCCAAGCGCACCCCGCGCGTTGATATTGATCACGCCCGATCAGAGATCAAGAAATACGGAAAAGATAATCCGTGGGTCATGGCGACGATATTGGGGCTGTTCCCGCCGGTCGGATTTAATAATCTGTTGTCGATCGATGAAGTTGAGAAGGCGATGGCGCGCGTTTATCTGCCCGAGGCGTATGAGCACGCGCAGAAACGACTTGGTATTGATGCCGCGCGGTTCGGTGACGACCCGTGGATGATATTCCCGCGTCAGGGATTGCGTGCGTTCATGCCGGTCGAGATGCGAAACCCGCGCTCGAATGAAGTGGCGGCCAGAGTAGCGGCGGCGAAAGCACGATGGGGCAGTGAGGTTGAGTTCTTCGACGGGACGGGCGGTTATGCGGCGGGCGCGATAGATGCGATGATTCAGGCAGGTCACTCGCCGGTCGAGGTTGCGTTTTCGGGCAAGGCGAATGATCCGAGGTTCTTCAACAAGAGGTCGGAGATCATGTTCCTGTGCGCGGAGTGGGTGAAGCGCGGCGGTCAGTTGCCGAAAGATAACGGATTAAAACGTGAGTTGACAACGCCGACATATACGTTCCAAGACGGAAAGTTCCGCGTTGAAGAAAAAGAACAGATCCGTAAACGTCTGAATTGTTCGACAAATAAATTCGATTCGCTGGCGTTGACGTTCTCGTATCCTGATATGCCGTCCTCGACGACGAATTTCCCGTTCGTCAGCGAGAAGGGGCGGTTGTTGCACGAGTATGATCCGTATGCCGATAAAAATATATAAGATTTGTTTTGACATGAACATGAATTTAATTTAATTCTAATACGATGAATTTTCAGGCCGAGTCAGTTGAGGCCGTTCTCGAAGAAATAAAACCGTTGCTGGTTAAGCACTGGGAAGAAGTTTCGTTTTATAAAGATATTGCGCTCGATCCGGATTATGAATCGTATTTGAAGATGGACGAGTTGGGCGTGTTGCGAGTTTACACCGCGAGAGATGAGGATAATGTTCTCATGGGCTACGCGGTGTTTTTTGTTAGGGCGAATCCGCACTACCGGCAGAGTTTGCAGGCGGTTCAGGACATTATATTCATCGACCCCGAGAAGCGCGGGTTCGGGGTTAAGTTTATTTTGTGGACAGAACAGCAACTCAAGGCCGAGGGTGTTCAGGTTGTGTTCCAGCACATCAAGACGAATACGCCCAAGACGATTGATTTGTTTCGCAGGCTCGATTATGAAAATATAGATATTATCCTCGGGAAAAGACTGGACAAATGATATGGCGATAACGGCTGGGATCATAGCGGCGTCGGCGGCGGTAAGCGCGGGGACGAGTATTTACGGTGCGGTGCAGAGTAACAAAGCCGGTAAGAAGGCCGAGAACGCGGCGAACGATCAGGCGTTGGCGCAGAAGAAATTGTTAGACGAAGCGTCGGCGAAATCGGCCAACGATACGAGTATTGCGAACCGTGACGCGGCGCGTGAGAAACAGCGTCGTGCTGCGGCCTCGGCTCAGGGACGTAATTCGACGTTGTTGACCGGTCCGTTGGGCGCGGTTGGCACACCGTCGTCGGCTGGTAAAACGATATTGGGAAATTGAGAAATGGCTAGAAGAAAAATAGACATGGTTGGAAAAAGATTTGATAAGTTGCTCGTCGTCGAGTTATTTGAAAAAACGCCCTACGGAAATTTACTATGGTTGTGTCGTTGCGATTGTGGAAATACTCTTATCCGAGATGGTAGTAATTTAAGGCGTTCAGCCAATGGATTCACAGGTTGTAAACAGTGTGAAAAAGAAACAAGGTCACAGTCTCAAATAATTCATGGTGGATGCGGAACGCGCTTGCATAAGATTTGGGAAAATATAAAGGCTAGGTGTTATTGCCCGACGAAAGATAACTATGTTTGGTATGGTGGCAAGGGGATTAAAGTCTGCGATGAATGGTTGAATTTTGATAAATTTAGAACATGGGCTTTATCTCATGGATACAATGACAGATTGACTATTGAAAGAAAAAATCCATTATTAGATTATTCTCCCGATAACTGCGAATGGATTACACAGAGTGAAAATAGCAAAAGAGCGCGGAAATACAATCGAATATCTAAGGTGACAAATTGAGTATCAATAAAGAAACAAAGAGAGTTCGTTACAGTCGTCTTGCAGCACAGCTCAAGAATGAACGATCTTCTTTCGAGTCCGATTGGGCTGAGTCAAATAATTGGATTCTCTCACGGCGTGCGAGGTTCTTCACGTCGGACACGAACAAGGGCGGGCGAAGGAACCAGCGGATCATCGACTCGACGGGAACGTTGGCGGTCAGGACGTTACGCGCGGGGATGGTGTCCGGTATCACATCGCCGTCACGAGATTGGAAGAAGCTCACGATTGATGACGCAGACTTGGCGGAATACGGGAGCGTGAAGCGATGGCTCGAAATTGTTAATAAGCGGATGTCCACGTATTTTCTGAGGTCGAATTTTTATAAGATCATGCCGAATGTTTATGGCGACTCCGCCGTTTTCGGGACGGGCGGGATGTTCCTCGAGGAGAGTTTCGACGGGACTGTATCGCACTACACGTCGTTACCGATTGGTTCGTATTGGATCGCCAACGACGATCAGCTGAAAGTCCGTGTGTTGATGCGCGAGTTCCCGATGACGGTCAGGCAGATCGTTACGAAATTCGGTATGGTTGACGGCAAGCCGAAGTGGGACAATATCAGCTCGTATGTGAAAACGTTGTGGGAACGTGGTGAATACGAGGCGTGGATTGATGTCGGGCACATGGTACACGCGAACACGGATTATGATGACAAAAAATTTGCGTCGTTTAAATATGTGTCCTGTTATTACGAGCTTGGATCGTCGAATATGCAGGAGTCGAATTATCTGGAGAATCGAGACAGTGACGTTTATTTGAGGGAGTCTGGGTATAATTATTTTCCGGGATTGTTCCTGCGGTGGGGATTGACCGGCGGTGATATTTACGGGACGGACTGTCCAGGGTTCGATGCCATCGGGGATATTAAACAGTTGCAGCATGGCGAGAAGAAGGCGGCCAAGGCGATTGATAAGGGCGTTGACCCTGCGATGGTCGGACCGGTTGCCATGAAGAACCAGAAGGCGTCGATATTGCCCGGGGATATGACGTACCTGGATGAGCGCGAAGGGCTCAAAGGGTTCAGGCAGGCGCACGAGGTTAATCTGGATTTGAACCACCTCGAGATGAAACAGGCACAGATCCGGCAGAGGATACAGAAGGCGTTCTACGAAGATTTGTTCCTGATGGTGGCTCAGAGCGACCGTCGTGAGATCACGGCGCGCGAGATCGACGAACGGCACGAAGAAAAGTTGCAGGCGCTGGGCCCGGTACTCGAACAAACCAACGAACTGTTGGATGAAGTGGTTGACAACAAATTTGATTTTATGTTACGTCAGGGATTGATACCCGAACCGCCCGAAGAATTGCAGGGCATGAAACTGAAGGTCGAGTATATCTCGATCATGGCGCAGGCGCAGAAACTGGCCGGCGTCGCGAATTTGGAGAGGTTCGGCGGTACGGTTATGAACATCGCCAAGATGACGGGCGCGATGCCCCGGAAGATTAATATCGACCAGTTCATCGACGTTTATGGTGAACGACTGAGTGTTGACCCGACGGTTATCCGAACAGACGAAGAAGTTGAGGAGATGGAAGCCGCCGAAAAACAAGCTGCACAGCAGGCACAGGCGTTGCAGAACGTCGAGGCGGCGGCAGGGGCGGCACAGAAACTGGCGGGCGCGAAGTTGGAAGAAGATTCCGCCCTGAAAAGATTAGTGGGTGCGAAATGAGCCTCGTGAAAAATTTAGCAGATCCTGAACAGGTCAAGCGGGCTGGCGATAAGATTAAGCTCGCCCAGATGCAGGCCGAGAACGATATGCGGACGTTGTTGGCCATGCCGGAATACAGAAGGTTCGTGGCGTGGCTGTTCGCGGAGTGCAGGATCAGCGCGTCGGTATGGAGCCCGTCGGCGGCGATACACAGGGACGCAGGCCGTCAGGAATTAGGCCACGCGGTGGCGCGTAAGATAGTTGAAGTGGATAAAAAAGCGTTGTCCGAATTATTAACAGATGCCTACGAGCGAGAATTACAAGGAGAAAAATTATGACAATCGAAAATGAAGGCGTGCAGGACAACAACCAAAACGCCGGAAATCAGAATCAGGGTGAAGCTGTTAAGTCGGCGTATGATTTGTATGACGCCGCTGATCAAGCGTATGAAGCGTATCAGGCGAACCCTGAGAACGAGGAGTTGAAAACGGCATACGACACGGCGCGTAAGACGGCGAAAGAAACTGCCGCAGCCGAACGTAAGGCCACAGCCGCCCCTAAAGAATATAAGTTAACCAAACCAGAGAAATCGTTACTGAGCGACGAGTCTGTTGTTAAGATTGCCGCGTTTGCCCGCGAGCATGGATTAACGCAGAAACAGGCCGAAGCCCAGATTAATCGAGAAAGCCAGGTATTATCCGAAGCACGCCAAGCCTACGAAGCCGAAAGTCAGGCGAAGCTGGCCGAAGTGCAGGAATCCTGGATTGCCACGGCACAAGCAGACAAGGAATACGGTGGCACAGAACTCCCCAAAAATGTGGAGTTGGCCAAACGTGTCCTTGAGAAATATGGGACGCCGGAGTTTAAAGCGATACTGGAGGACCCGAAACAAGGCGGGTTCGGGAATCACCCTGAACTGGTTCGTGTTCTGGTCCGTATAGGTCGCGCGATGTCGGAAGATCAGCTGGTCGCCCCCGGTGCGCAAGGGGGAAAGAATGCTGTATCTGCGGCAGAGAAATTATTTGGGGAAGGAACCGTTAAAGGTTCCGGTGTTCAAAACTAATTTGTTTAAACAAGGAGAAAAACTATGGCCACACTAGGAGCAACGGTATTGACGTTAGCGGATTGGGCAAAACGCCTCGATCCGGACGGAGGTGTCCCGACCATCGTTGAGCTGTTAAGTCAGACCAACGAAATTATTAAGGACATGTTATTTAAACAGGGTAACTTGCCGACCGGCGAACGTACAACCGTCCGCACAGGTCTGCCGACCGTTGCCTGGAGATTGTTAAACCAAGGCACAGCGCCGTCCAAATCCACAACTGCCCAGATCGACGAAGGTACGGGTATGTTGGAGGCTTGGAGCGAAGTGGACGTTGAATTGGCGAACTTGAACGGAAATCAGGCTGAATTTCGTTTGAGCGAAGGCATGGCGTTTATCGAAGCCATGAACCAGGAATTCGCGCAGACGTTCTTCTACGGAAACAGCGGAACAGCGCCCGAGGAATTTTTGGGATTGGCTGCCCGTTATTCCGACCCAACCGCGACAAACGGTTCGAACGTTATTGATGCCGGTGGTTCCGGTAGCGATAACACCTCGATCTGGCTGGTCGGCTGGGGCGCTAACAGTATCTTCGGTATTTTCCCGAAGGGCAGTATCGCAGGTTTGAGACACGATAACTACGGTGAGGAAACCGTTGAAGTTACCGCTGGTGTCGCCGGTAATCGTATGAGAGCGTATCGCGACAGATGGCAGTGGAAGGCCGGTATCGCGCTGAAAGATTGGCGCTATGTCGTCCGTATCGGTTCCATCGACGTTTCAAACTTGGTGGGCGTTTCATCGGCTGCTGACATCATCGAAATGATGATTAAGGCGATTCACCGGATTCCCTTCATCGCGTCGGTCAAACCGGTGTTTTACATGAACCGCACGACCATCGAAATGCTGGAAATTTTGCAGCGTAACGATGTTATTTCCGGCGGTGGTTTGAGATTCGATAACGTGAACGGAGTTCCGAGTCCGAGTTTCCGTGGCATCCCGATCCGTTTGTGCGATGCGATTCTGGAAACCGAGTCGTTGGTTTAATTTTTTTAACAGTACCTAAAAGGAGAAATACTATGATCTTCGATGCTCAAAATCTGTTCTCCGACGCGCAGGCGATTACCGCTGCTGCGGCGTCGACGAACATTATTGATCTTGGCTCGGCGCGTAATATCGGCGTCGGGGAAAATCTGTACGTCGGTGTTACGATTGACACCACGTTCGCTGACACAGGTTCCAACTCGACGCTGACCGTCGCGCTGGAAGGTGACAGCACAACGTCGTTCACTCCGGACGGTACGCAGACACTGTTTACTATTCCGGCACTTGCCGCCGCCGGTAGTAAATATTTTGCGCGTATCAATCCTGACTTCGCCTCGAATTATCGTTATATTCGGTTGTATTACACGCCGAACAACGGTGATTTGTCGGCGGGCGCGGTGACTGCGTTTCTTACGCATGGCATTGACGCACAGACAAATTATCCAAAAGGTTATACGATTTCGTAAAGGTTAATGGTGGGCGGCCTTAAAAAGCCGTTCACCTAAACTTTCAATCAAGGAGAAAAACTAAAATGAAAGTTACCGGAATGACAGATGCACAGGTCGAAAAGGAAATGAAAAAGACATTGCGCGTTAGAGCCATCGGCGAAGCTGATAAGTTCGTCGGTTACTATAACCACGTTCGTCGTCGGGCAGGGGATGTATTTGTCTTGCGTCCGATTATCCGTGAGCGCAATTTCATTGCGATGGACGCCGAAGATAAGCCCGTTATGATTTACGACGCGCGCGTGAGCAAAGGCGTTGCCAAAAGGCAAAGCAAAGTCGTTATCATTACCGCTGAACAGCAGTTTTCGGCTAGTTGGATGGAACGCGTAACCGCTCCGATACCTGAAACCAAACCTGTGCATTTCAACAAAACAAAGGCCGGACAAGGGACTTTGCAGAACAAGCTGGACATCCCAGGCATGACAAACAAGGTCGGTGACGGTTTCGATGAACCGAAAGATAAAGTTGAAGATGAAGAACCAAACATCCAAAGCGATGAGGTAGTCATCTAATGGCCGATAAAACGAGTATCTGTAACATAGCGTTGTCGCACTTGGGATCGTCCAAGGAGATTAACAATGTCGAAACGGAGCGTTCCGGAGAGGCGTCTGCGTGCCGTCGTTTTTACGCTGACGCGCTCCTTGAGGCGTTGCGCGATTTCCCGAATCCGTACCTGACGGTGATCAATCCGTTGGGTTTGGTCGCGGACTTGCGCGCCGTGGCCGGAGCGGAGTGGTCGTTCTCGTACCGTTATCCGTCCGACTGTTCCAAGGCGATACGAATTCCGAGTGGTTTCAGGAACGACAACAACGATACTCGCGTGCCGTACCGGATTATTTCGGATTCCACCGGTCCGCTGATATTGACTGACAAGGAGAACGCGACGCTGGAATATTCACAGAAGTCCGACAGCCCTGACAAGTGGGCTCCTGATTTTGTCATGGCGTTCGCGTTACTGCTGGCGTTTTATATCGCGCCGCGCGTGACCGCCGGTGATCCGTTTAAATTGGGTGAACGCGCGTATCGTGCGTTTTTCCTGTCCATATCGAAGTCCAAGGCGAACGCCATCGGTGAACAGCAAGCCGAAAAAGAACCGGACACCGATTATATTAGGGCGAGGGATTAATGACCGCAGTTGCACAACGTTCGCTGGCCGGTGGAGAACTTGCCCCGTCACTCTGGGCGAGAGCCGATACGGTTAAATATCAGACCGGCCTTCGGACTGTCCGGAATTTTATCATCAAGAAAGAAGGAGGCGCGGATAATCGTCCTGGATTCAAGTATATCGCCTCGACCAAGGATTCGACCAAACGTGCGGTTTTGATACCGTTCGTGTTTAATTCTGACCAGACGTATGTTTTGGAGTTTGGCGACCGATATATCCGGTTTATCCGAAACGGCGCACAGATCGCGGTGTCAGGCGTGACAGCGTGGAGTAACGCAATGGCATACGTCGTCGGAGATTTGGCTTCAAGGCTTGGGGTTAATTACTACTGTATCCTCGCGCACACCAACCAACAGCCCCCAAACGCCACGTATTGGTATCCCCTCACAGGAAGTATCTACGAAATACCGACACCATATCTTGAGGCCGATTTAGAAACGCTGAAATATAATCAGTCGCTCGATGTTGTGACGCTGACGCACAAGGGCTATGCGGTCCGTGAACTTCGCCGGAGCGGGCATACGTCGTGGACGTTATCGTTGGTTGTTTTCGCGCCGTCACAGGTGGCTCCGACATCGCCGACAAATTCGGATGCAGGTGCGGGCGGTGATTCATGGGTTATTACCGGAGTCAATGCTGAGACATTTGAGGAGAGTTTGCAGTCAACGGCCACGGTATCGAACACAGCGGCCACGTCTGGATCGCCTAAAACAATTTCGTGGACTGCGGCGTCCGGCGCTGGCGAATATAACGTTTATAAGCTGACCAACGGGGTATACGGTTTCATCGGCGTTGCCATTGGAACGTCGTTCGTTGATAACGGAATCGAAGCCGACGCCACGGACACGCCGCCGACCACGCGAGATCCGTTCTCTGGGTCGGATAATTATCCTGCCATTTCCACGTATGTTCAGCAACGTCTGACGTTCGGGGACACAACGAACTATCCTGAAAAAATTTGGATGGGCAAGTCAGCGAATTTCAAGAATTTCACATACAGCACACCGTTGCAGGACGATGACGCCGTGACGTTCTCTGTTCCTGGCCGTCAGTATAACGAGGTCAGGCATATCATCGACCTTGAGCGGATGATCGTGTTTACCAGCGGTTCGATATGGGATGCCGAGGGCGATTCGGCAGGTATTATCCGGCCCGGGCAGATAAACCCGAAAACACGCGCGTATCGAGGGGCTTCGATTGTCACGCCGGTCATCATCGGAACGTCCATCGTTTATGTTCAGGCCAGAGGTTCGGTTATCCGCGACCTGCTGTCGGATTCCATCGAAGGTTACAAGGACTCCGATTTAACGATATTTTCGTCACATCTTTTCAATGGATTTACAATTATTGACATGGTTTACCAAGAGAATCCTAATTCTGTCATTTGGGTTATTTTGAAACACAATGTCACAGAAGAACGCAGTTTGATAGCTATGACCTACGTTAAGGAACATCAGGTGTGGGCTTGGCACAGGCACGATACGGACGGCGAACCGGAACGGCTTTGCGTTGTTCCTGAGAGCGACGAGGACGTGCTGTATGCGATTATCAAACGCCCCATCAATGGAACAGATTTACGGTATATCGAACGCCAGTACACACGTCGTATCTCGGATATTGTTGATTCCGTGTTTTTGGATTCCGCGTTGACGTATGATGGACGGAACACCGGCGTAACTACGATGACGTTATCCGGTGGCACGACTTGGGCGTATGACGAGACAATCACGTTGACCGCCAGCGCGTCGCAGTTCGTTGTCGGTGATGTCGGGAATCAGATATTTCTGTATGATAGCGACGGAGTCCTGATCAGGTTTACGATTGGCGCGTATACGAGCGCCACCATCGTTACCGGCACACCGCACAAGACCGTTCCGGCTTCGTTGCAGGGGGTCGCCACAGCGGTTTGGTCGGACGCGGTGGATACGTTGTCTGGTTTATCGCACCTCGAAGGCAAGGACGTTGCCGTGTTTGCTGACGGGTTTGTTGTGGCCAGTCCGAACAATTCGGCATACACGACGGTCACGGTGACAGGGGGAGCGATTACGTTGGAGAAACCGTATGGTGTCATCCACGTTGGTTTGCCGTATATTTCAGATTTGCAGACGTTGGACTTGGAGTCAGTGAACGGCGAGACAATGATTGATAAGCGGAAGCTGATCGGCAAGGTCGTTTGTATGGTCGAAAAGACACGCGGTTTGTTCGTCGGCCAGCAACCGCCGACCGATGACGATACAGACCCGTTGCAGAATTTATACGAGGCGAAATTGCGTGACGCCGAGGGTTACGATTCAGCGGTCGATTTAATGACGGGTCCGGTCGATGTTCTGATCGACGCCTCTTGGAACTTGGGAGGCCGTGTGTTTATTCGGCAGGTTGACCCGATACCGGCTTCGATATTGTCGATAACTCCAGTCGGAATGATACCAGCAAGGTAGGTAATATATGGGTGAAGTAGGAGCGTTATTCGCGTTATCATCAGGAGCCAATGCGATTGGTTCTGCGTCAACGGCGTATTCGCAGTCTCAGGCGCTGAAGGCACAGGGCAAGTTTGAACAGAACCAGTTGAATTTTAATGCCGATCTCGCCCGTTTGCAGTCGTCAGATGCTACGATTCGCGGTGAAAAGGACGTTGCCACGAAGAAACGCCAGACCCGTCAGGTTACGGGCTCACAGAGGGCTGCCTTGGCCGCCCAGGGTTTGGACGTTAATTCGGATACGTCATCGCTGATCCAAGAGGACACCGCCGGTTTGGGCGCGGAGGACGTGACAACGATACGGAACAACGCATGGCGCGAGGCGTGGGGATACAAGGTTCAGGCGTTGGACTATGGCGCACAAGCGAAGTTTGCGGGGATCTCATCGAAATTTAAGCAGAACCAGACGTTGTTGACCGGCGGTTTACAGTTCGCCCGCGATGTCGGCGGTGGGGCGATGGATTATTATAAATATAAAAATGGGGTGAAGTAAATGCCTACAGTACCCGTTTCACGTGAAACATCAGTCCGAAACGAATCCTTACCCGGAGTCCGCGTCAACACCCAACAGCCGTTATCGGCGTTCGGCGGCGGAGATAGCCTGAACACCACGAATCAGGCGGCCAGAGGTTTGAATAACGAAATTTCCGGCGCCGCGTTCGAGGTCATGGCCAAGCAGAAAAAGGATGCGGATGATGTGCGTCTACAAGCTGCCGACTTGGAGTTGTCCAAGGCACAGACCGATGTTCAGATTCAGGCAAATGATATGCGCGGTGAAAATGCGTTTGGCGCTCCGGAATTTGTGGATAAGGAATGGAAGGCGCGTTCAGATAAAATTCGTGAAGGATTGGCCGGTGATTATCAGAAGGCGCAGTTTAACAGAATTCATGCGGCAAGATCCGCGGATTTGTACCGTTCTACACAGAACCACGTTGCGGCTGAAGCCAAGCAATACGACTTGGACACAACCAATGCGTATGTCGAGAACGCGCAGAATCAGGCGAAGTTAAATTACATGGATGTCGGACCAGAAGGTCAGGTCGAGCAGTCGATTTATATCCAGGCCCAGGCGTTGGCGAGATACGGATACCGTAACGGAGTTCCGGCCCCGATTATGGAACAGAAGATCGCCGCCAATAAGAGCAAGACCTACGCTGGCGTCATCGAGCAGATGCTCAACGCCCACGACGGTTACGCGGCCACAAAATATTTGAAGATGAAGAAGTCCGAAATATCGCTGGATGATCAAGAGAAGATTACCAAGATGTTTGAGAAGTCGAGCGTTGATCTTGAGGATAAGTTGTATTCGGATTTTCTGGACGGCACGTTGACAATGGAACAAGTCAAGGCGGCTTCGTTCGAGAAGGAACAAGGCGGTATCGGTGCGAAGAAGGCTGACGGTTTGCTGAATAAAATGACGCAAGTGCAGAAGGCAGAGTTAAGAGATATTACCAAGGATGATGAGGCGGCCACGAAATACGTTGATCTGGTGGATCAGGTCGTTAATGATAAGGTCGATAATTTCCGAGCCAAACAGGTTTTAGTTGACGCGATGGCAGACGGCGCGATCGATTCGAAAGAAGCACAGCGTTTGCACGCGATCAACAAAAATTTAAACGACACGAAATTCAACAGCAGCTCTGGATTTTTGAATAGCGCAACGAAAACGGTAAAGTCATGGTTCGGCGCGAATAATCCTGACAACAAAGCGTTGGCGTCTGCACTCAAGGAATTGATTGGATCACACTCATCGGACGATCCGGCGGCGATCAAAACGGCACAGAATTTGATTAATAAGGCGAACGTCCAACTTTACCCCGAATTGGCGCAGACCGAGGATGGGGGGATTTATGATCCGGAACGTCCGAAGTCGATGCACTGGTATTCTCCCAGTAGATTATGGAATAACTTTGGTCAAGTAAACGCTGGCATGATGCAAAGCACAGGCGGTCTTATTAAATGGCTTGGTAATGAAGATTTGGGGAATCAATTCACGAATTATGCCAAAGAGATGAGAAATTTTTATCCCGTTCCAGATCCGCAATTTTCAGACATGCTTGTTCAAGGATTATTTTCTACGGGGACTTTGTTGATCCCTTCGATGGGCGTTGTAAAGGGTGTCCAGATGGCAAATTTAGCTCCAAGATTGGCTTGGTGGCTTGGCGTTTCTACATCAACATTGACAGAAGCCCTAATAGAATCTGGCGATAAATATGAGAAGGCAATCAATAAAGGGATGCCGTCAAAACAGGCTGGTGATGCTGCGGCTTTTACATTCTGGACAAATATTCCGACCATCGCTATTTCAAACGCGGCTGGTATTTTTGGTGATAAGGGAACTAAATTTGTTAAAGTTTTGAAGTCTGGGGCTTCCGAAGGAATACAAGAGCCGACGCAGTATATTATTGGTCAGATTGCTGTTAATGATCCCGTTGTGAAAGAAGAATTGTTTCAGCAAGCTATGGTTGGTTTTATTGTCGGTGGTGGTTTAAAAGCAACGGGAGAAGTCAGTCAATCATTGAATGAACTCGCCGAGAACAAAAAAAAGTTTGTCCAGCTTAAAGAAAATCCTGTTGAAGATACAGCCACGCCCGAACAAACCCAACTCCTGATCGGCTATGAAGATTCCTACCAAAGAATGTTACGCGAACGATCTGGAATGTCAAATACCGTTGACGTGCCGACTGGTGAGGCAGATATGTCCGGCGTTGCGATACCGATGGGGACAGACCAGAAACAGGAATCACAGAAACAGATCGGCTATGAATCTGACTTCGAGAAGGTGTTACGCGAACGATCTGGAATGTCAAATACCGTTGACGTGCCGACTGGAACGGCTGATTTCTCAGGATCAGCGATCCCGTTACCGGATTTATATTCACGTCAGAACGACATTAAGAATCTCATCGAGTGGGAAATTAATCAGCAAGGTGGCGGGGCTGTTGTGTCAGGTGGAACGGCTACTGGCTCCGAGCGTGTTGTGACTTATACGAAGTCAGGGCATTCAAAAGCCATGCAAGAGATTGGACCAAAAGAATCGCTCGATTTATTGGAACGGGCGTATAATGGTGAGAAGTTGACGGAATTACAACAGAACAAAGTTGACCAGCTTTTGGAAGATTACCGGGAAAATATTAAGACTCAATTAGTCGAAACCGAGAGGGAGATCGAAAATGCAACCAAAGACCTTTCAGAATCCGAAGCAGCAGAAGTTATTGATGTCTTTGCGGAAGAAAGCCAAACTACAGAGTACGATTGGGACGGGAACATCGTCGGACAAAAAGAAGAAGTAAAAGATCCGAACGCTTTTGGGCAGATCGTCAATGATGTTTTGCGTAAGTTTAAAGAGAAGCGCGGGTCGGTGGTTAATCCGTTTCAGGGGAAGTCCAAGCCGGAGGATTTCAAGACGGCCGAGGAGTATGTGGCGAGTCAGGCGGGTATTGATATTAAATTCTCCGATGATACCGGTAACCATGAGGGTTTTCATAATACCTGGGAAGGCATTACAATTAACTCTAAGCATAAAAATAATCCAAAAGCAATATCTGAAATCCTCCAGCATGAACTTGTACATCAAGAATTAAGGGGCGTGTTGGGCGAGTATCAAATGGCAAGGATTGGACAAAAAACATCTTTAAGCGGCGAGCAGAATAAGAACCTGTCTGAGCTTAACCGAATATATGACCAAGTCAAGAAGTCTAAAATTGTTGATGAAAAATTAAGAGGTGCTGTTGACAAAGGTTTTGAAGAGTTTTTGTCCTACTCCACATCTTCTGGTTTCTTAAATAAAATTGAAAAAATAATCCCAGGCGTATCTTCAGAAATAAAAGAAAGAATGACTTCGCTAACCCCGATAAAATCCCAACTCACCGTCGAATGGGAAGCGGCGCAGAAGAATAACCCAGAAACCATCCGTCGAAACTTCCTTTCTAAAGAATCCGGTCACATTATAATTCCCGACCTGCCGAAAATCGGTTTCGATCAACAAACCGTCAAAGACTTCCACGAATGGATGGACGCCGCATTTGTTCCATTGTCAACGCGCCTTGCCAAAATCTCACCGAAGTTAAGAGACTCTCTGCGTAGATTTGAGTTCAATAAAAATATGGCAACGACGGAGGATATTAAAATCATTGAGCCGTTTTTGAACAGATACAGTTCAATGAATCCCGAGGAAGCTAGGATACTTGACCTTGCTCTTAAAAACAGCGACAAAAAAACCGTTAACGATATTATCGCACGAAACGGCATGACCAAAGAGTTTGGCGCAGTCCGTGATTTGCTCGACGATTTATACAATCAGGCGCGCGAGGTCGGGATGGATGTCGGATATATTGACGATTATTTTCCGCGCCGAGTCAAGGATGCACAGGCGTACCTTGAATATTTGCGCGCCGGAGAATATTGGAGCCAAATCGAACAGGCGATCAAAGAGGAACAGGTCCGTATCGGTGAATTACTGACGAACGATGAGAAGGTCGAATTCATAAATAAATTGCTCCGTGGCTATGGCAACGGTTCGATTAAATTGAATAAGCCAAGCAATACGAAGTCTCGTAAAATTGATATTATCGACGACAACATGAACGCATTTTATAAGAACAGCACGACGACGCTACACGAATATGTCTCGGCCATGAATAACGCGATTGAAAGCCGGAAGTTTTTCGGGATGAACGGCAAGGATTTAGACAAGAGCATCGGTGCGTATGCCAAAGATTTAGTCGATAAGCAATTAATATCTCCGACGCAAGAGCGCGAAGTACAGAAGGTTATTGAGGCACGATTTAAAGAACGCGGAACACACGGAATTTGGACGTTCTATAAAAACCTCGGTTACATTTATACGATGGGTTCACCTTTAAGCGCGGTCACGCAGATCGGGGATTTGGCGTTTTCGTTTTTTGAGAGCGGGATGTATTCAACAGGCGTTGGATTGCAGAAGTCATCTATCGGTAAGAAAATCACAAAGGCCGATTTGGGATTGGATATTATTGCCGAGGAGTTTACCGACAAGTCCAAGAGTTCCGAAGCCGTCAGAAAAATATTTAAAATAATCGGCCTTGAAAAATTGGACAATATCGGAAAAGAAACGCTCGTCAACGGAGCGATGAATAAATTGTCAAAACAGGCGAACGCCAATGATCCTGCATTAATCCAAGAATTGAATCGTGTCTTTGGGCAAGAATCCGCGCAGACGTTGCAAGATTTAAAAAATCAAAATCCATCGACGAACGTGAAATATTTATTGTTCAGCAAACTTGCTGATTATCAGCCGATTGCGTTATCTGAAATGCCGGAGTATTACGCTAAGGGCGGGAACATGAGAATTTTTTATATGCTCAAGTCCTATTCAATCAAACAGATCGACGTATTCCATAACAAAGTATTTATGGAGATGAAAACGAATCCAAAAAAGGCTTTGGGAAATTTAATTAAATTATCTGCGGCATTAGCCATGATGAACGGCAGCGCGGACGTTATAAAAAATATTCTACTTGGTCGGCCAACGGATTTGACGGATTTGGTGGTTGATAATATTTTACGTTTGATTGGTTTCTCAAAATATACAGTTTATAAGGCTCGTCGGGAAGGTATCGGAGCGGCCATGCTTGCAACGATATTTCCTCCGGTTCCATTCGTGGATGACTTATACAGAGACTTATCATCCAAAAAAGACGCTTCCGATTATAAAGTTTGGAATGCGATCCCATTGGTTGGGAAATTCTATTACTGGTGGTTCGGTGGCGGAAGGCAATTTTTAGACAAAAAGAAGAAAAAGAGTTCGTTTTAAATATCCAAAATTTCTATTGCGTAACCGTATCATATATCTAAACTATTCATAGCGGAGGATTCATGCTCAGATTTTTTCTGATACTATTTTTGTTGACATTTACCGCTCCCGTTCACGCGACGATCTCATCGACGACAAGCCGCATGGATTATACCGGCAACGGCGCTGTCGATACCTATTCTTATTCCTACAAAATATTCGCAAATACCGATCTCTTGGTCACTGTCCGAAATACCAGCGACGTTGAAACCACGCTCACACTCACGACGGATTATACCGTTACGGGTGTCGGAAGTTCGTCCGGTGGTAACGTGGTTTTAGTAAATTCCGCACAGTCATGGCTTGACGGTGACGGCGATTTGAAATCTAACTATATCCTCACGATTCGACGGGTGCGCCCCATCAAACAACTGACTGACATTAGAAATCAAGGTGCGTTCTATCCCGAAATTCATGAGGATACATTTGACAGTCTGGTTATGATCGGCCAACAACAGCAGGACGAGATTGACCGCTCAATGAAGTTGTCGGAGACGACTGACCCGGACGATTTTTCAACGCTCTTGCCGGCCAGCTTGATTGATAATCCTGGGGCTTCGATTATCGTCAACGATGACGGTGACGGGTTCACGGATGGACCGACGGCTGATGCAATCGCAGACGCTCAAGCCAATGCCGCAAGCGCTGCGGCTGACGCGGCACAGGCGGCTATTGATGCGGCTGCGGCTCAAGCGGCTGCGGCTTCGATTAATCTTCCAAGTTTTTCCGGCAACAGTTTAAAAATACTCCAAACAAATCAGGCGGCGAACGCATGGCAGATGATGGACTTGCGCGCGCCGAACGTCGGGATTGGTACGACGACACCGAACGCCGGTAAATTTACGACGCTTGAGGCGACCGGAACCACGACGATGACTTCTGGATATTTTTCCGGGAACGTCGGGATCAATACGGTTAATCCAACACAGAGGCTTCAGGTTGTCGGAACGGTTTCGGCGACGACGTTTATTGGTGCGATCACCGGGAATTTGACAGGAAATGTTACTGGCAACGTCACAGGAAATTTAACGGGAAATTCGACTGGAACGCACACGGGTGCTGTTAATTTAAACGCAGGCGCGATTACTAACGGCACATTGGGTTGCACAACGTCTGGTGAAATAACAATCACAACTGACGACGTTACCAGAACTGTTCCGGCTGGGTGTTATGTCAATGGTGGACGCAAACAGGGCGACGGAAATTTTACAACATTAACTTATTGCTGTCCTTAACTTAGGGTTGATCATGAGGAGAATTTCAATGAAAAAACTTATCTTAATTTTAGCGTTTTTATTTTTATCCGTTCCGTTTTCTTTCGCTCAGGAATTCCCGCGCAAGCATCATACCGACGTTTGGAATTATCCCGAGCAGTTTCAGACGTTGATTGATTACGACGATAGAACTGATGACAACGCTGTTTATATCGGAAGGTCAAGCAAGGGTTCTGCGGCTTCTGCCGATAATTGGGTTATTTATCAATTAACATACGATGAAGATGATCGTTTAGTGGTCGTCCAAGTGGCCACAGGATCTTGGGATAACAGGGCATCACTTACCTACGAATAAGGAAAATAATATGAAAAAAATAATATTGATGGTTCTGTTAGTCCTATTTTGTAGCCCTTCTTTTGCTGGGCTAGAAATGAATCCAATTACAGGGAAGTTGGATAAAACAAACGATACGAATGTAACAGAGATTGTCTCTGAAGTTTGGGAAGAGCAGGGAAACAATGTTTACCTGATTGATACGAGCCAGAACGTCGGTATTGGTACAATTAATCCCGCTGGTAAACTTCATGTGGCTGGCCCGTTTGTTGTCGAGGGCGATTTCTCCGGTGTACTGCTGGACTACGGTCAGAAAATTGACGGCGACACCTCTCGGAAATTTACTTTTTCAGACACCATCGGGACATACAATTCAAATCTTCGCCTCGATTTGGACACAACTTCAGGCGTTGCCAGTTTTGATTCCTCCTCTGTAGTTCCGATAGAGGAAGTAGAATTCGTTGATATGACAGTTACCGCGACGGCGTTCGTCGGTGATGGTTCAGGACTGACGGGTATTTCTGGCGGGGGCTCAGTCGGATGGACTGACGGGGGAACGAATGTTTATGCAACGACGACTTCTGATCGTGTCGCGATAGGAACAACGACTCCGAGTGCCGGTTCAAAACTTCAAGTTGTCGGAACGGTTTCAGCGACGGCTTTTGTCGGTGACGGTTCAGGCTTAACGGGGATTGTCGGCGGTGGTGGTTTAGGGAACGTAGTCGAGGATACGACACCGCAGCTTGGCGGCGACCTGGATATGAATGCCAAGAATATCGACTTCCCGTCAACGGCCAATATTTCAGACGTTCTTGATGAGGACAACATGGCCTCGAACTCGGCAACTAAACTCGCCACGCAGCAGTCGATTAAAGCGTATGTCGATACGGCAATTTCTGGTGTTAGCGGTGGGGCGGGTGGATGGACGGATGGTGGGACGAATGTTTATAATACGGCGACAACAGACACGGTCGGTATCGGGACTACCGGCGCAAGCGGAAGCCTAGAGATCGTTAAGCAAGGTTCCACGATCCCATTTATGGTGTCAGCCACCGCAACCGGAGATGGGAATTATTTGATAGTTGATTCCGGTGGTTTAGTGGGGATTGGAACAACTAAACCTCTTGTCTTAATTGAATCCGCTAAATCAGATACTGCAACTTATACAGCTACAACAAGTTCAACTTCTGCAATAGCGGTAAGAAATCTTAATACGACAAACAATAATTTTGCTAATGTTGCCTACACTTCGGTGAATTCGAGCGCAGCTCCATTTACTGGTGTAAGGACAATGGGAATATTTACAAGCCATACAGCAGGTTCTGAATCTGCTGATTTTGCGGTGACGACAAATAATGGAGGCACTTTCAGAGAAGGTCTTAGATTATTGTCGTCTGGTAATTTTGGTATTAGCACAACGAATCCAACGGCATTATTGCAAGTCGCTGGCGACACCAAAATCGGTAACGGAACATTCTCGAACACTTCAGCAAATGAGGATTTGTATGTTGAAGGGAACTTAGAGGTAGACGGAACAATCTACGGAAGCCTGTCCGGTAACGCAAGCACGGTAACAACCAATGCGAACTTAACAGGTGAAGTTACATCATCTGGCAATGCCGCAACGATATCCGATTCAGTAACCGTTACAGGATGGTCGCTAGGAGCTTCAACAGCCACAACTCCTTCATCTGGTGACAATGACACATCGTTGGCTACGACCGCTTACGTCCAGACCGAAATTTCAGGACTGGGTGGCGGGTCAAGTGGCTGGACAGACGGCACAGCAGTCATCTATACGACAACCTCAACGGATAATGTCGGTATCGGTACGTTTAATCCGCTCCAGAGACTCCAAGTTGTTGGGACGGTTCAGGCGACGGCCTTCGTTACAAATTCAACTGTAGCTGGCTCACTGGTCTTAAACGAGGATAACGCTAACGGCGTAAACACGATCACCATATCCGCGCCGTCATCGATATCTTCAAACAGGTCATGCGCTCTGGAAGATGACTCAACGCCGTTTGATAACTGCGTGACTCCGGCCTCTGGTGGATGGACGGATGGTGGAGCGAACGTATACACAACTACGACTACGGATAACGTGGGGATTGGGACGCTATCTCCAACAGCCAATCTTCAAGTTTACAAAAGCGTTGCAGGATTTAACGGTATTAACATACGGAATACAAATGCCTCTGGGTATTCATCGATTGTTTATGGTGACAACTCTGTAAACTCAATCGCTGAATTTGGTTTCAATAATAGTGCTAAAGATTTATTCTTTTATAACGCATCGGCCACTGGCGGGATGGATTTTGGTACTAACGATACAAGCCGTGTGTTTATTAATGTGGATGGAAACGTCGGCATTGGTTCGACCGCTCCGGGAAGTCAATTAACAATCAGCAATGGCGCGGCTCACGCAGGTCAAGCCTTATGTGTTACAACAGCAGGACGCGTCGGCTATTGTTCGTCTGCCGCTGCAATCGTAGCCGCAGGAACCTGTTCATGCACCGCTTTATGATGAAAAAACTCATCCTGATAGTATTGCTCTGTCTTGTTTCAGGGGCCGCTTCGGCGACGACGTGGTACGTCCGTTCTGACGGTGGCTCGTATGGGACAAGCTCAACGACATGCAATGGTTTATACGATGATGCCTACACAGGTGGTGATGGGCCGAACTGCGCGGTCAAATCCATCTACGAAATCCACCAATGGTATTCAGACCCGGCTCTTACCCTGAGAGGTACGGCAAGAGTATCGGGCGGTGACGAAGTTATATTCTCTAAACCGTCTGACTCTTTTCCGATAGGGGCAAACAGAACAACAACCCCTGCCAGTTGCTCGTCCAGCAGTCCCTATGATTGCAACTTAGCACCGTTCCCGGATGGGTCGTCAGGAGACCCGACCAGGATTCTTGGCTACGGATACGATAATCTCGGTGGGTGCCCTGCCGCAACAATGGTTGAGTTGTACGGTGATCAGGGAGCAAGCTCGATTTTCAGAACGCACGGGCATGACTGGGTAGAATTTAATTGCCTCGACATCACTGACCATTCAAATTGCGGCTTTAGAACAGGTGCAAATGACTGCGCGGAGAACTATCCAGCGGATGTCGGTGCTTATGCCAGAGACGGTTTCTCTGGTCATGGCGGGTCGAATCAGACATATAAATATGTAAAAGTCCACGGGATGGCTCTGCGTGCATTTAATGTTGGGGATGTGACAAACCTTACGTTAGACCACGTCGATATGGACGGGAACCATTACGGCGGGTGGGATGGGGATGTGTCTCCGATAGGGGCCTCGACATCGCTTGTTGACGGTACGATCACCTTGACACACGTCAATGTCAGGTTTAATGGTTGTGCAGAGGCTTATCCTCCGAGCGCATCTTTCGACCACGATGATTACGATGACTGCACCGATCAGAACGATTCTGGTTATGGTGACGGATTCGGTTTCCTTGAGGTGGATGGTACATTCTTGATGGATAATTCTAACGTAAGCTGGAACTCTTCCGACGGCTTAGACCTGCTTTATGAAGCATTTGACACTGTTAAAATTGACAAATCCCGTTTTGAGGGGAACATTGGGAACCAAGTTAAAGTTCTAACAACTAATCTGGATTTCACAAACAACGTTTCAATCGCAAATTGTGAATACCATGACATCACAAATAAGATCCATAACACAGGAACTTTCGTAACGTGTCGCGCAAACGGCAGTTTTGTTGTCGTCCCAATGGCTGGAGGGGTATATCGTTTTTATAACAATACGATCGTTTCTGCGACGCATACTGGCGGGTCTGCGGCCATCGAAGGGGCAGACACAAACTCAACTGCTAACGGAACAGAGACATATCTGGCCAGCAACAACATTTATTACAGTCCGAATGCAACATGGACGCTTTATTACAACGGCGTTCCAGCAGGAGGGGCGGCTACTGATTGGAATGCTTTTTCAACCGATCATTCAATCATTTATAATTTCCAATCAAATCCTTGCCCATCGGGAACAGGGAACCAGTGCAACACTAACCCGAATTTCTCTGGAACTATATCCGGCGGGTCAGAAGATAACTTAAGCGCTGTGTATTTACAATCCGGCGGCAACGCGGTTGGCGCGGGCGTTTCTGGCAATACCTTCTGGAATGACTCAAACGATTTCAACAACTTTCCTCAGAACTCACCCATTGACGTTGGTGCCTTGCAATTCGGATCAGTGCCTAGTGAAGGCGGCGGTGGCGGAGGTTCATCCACAGGCATCAACGCCTACATCACCGGAAAAGCAAGCCTCACCGGAGGACGGATTCAATGAGACAAATACTCTCCCTCTTAATGATTTATTTCTTGTTGGTTGGGCAATGCTTCGCCGTAACCGGTGTGCCTAATAATCTGCACTGGGAGTTGGCAGGATACGGCGGCGGAGGAACCTTCTCATTTATTATCCCTGACAATTTCACAGCCGGGAAATACTACGCCATCCCTGACGTTAACGCTCCTTACGTGACAACGGACAGCGGTGCGCATTGGTCTTTCCTCTCTACTGTCGGAGCGGTGAATAGCGGATACCTGATTACCCAAACTTCATTTTTCGTTCAGTCTAAGAACAATGCGAATTTGATGTACGCATTGGACTCGCAAACACAGGGTGGGTTGCAAAGAAGTGCCGACGGCGGCCAGACATGGACGAAAGTATTGGCCAACGCCCGTGGGCTCAAGCCTCACCGTCAGATTGCTCTTGACCCTAATGATGATAACGAGGTTTATACGGTTGCCAACGGGAGTATTTGGCGGGCAACGGATGGCGTAACATTCACTGAATATATTAACCTCCCTTTTAATTCCAGGGCGATAGCTTATACGACTTCATCGACTTGCTCTTCAAATGGTGGTTCGTGGTCAGGGTCTTTAAGCAAGTGTATCATCGCTCCACGTTTTATTTATGTTGATGATGTCAACAATGATCTTTGGATGGGGAGCCATAAGCAGGGCATGGTCAAATACGACATGGACACCGACACGCAGACTTATATCGATCTTGTCGGAACGAATGCCCTATACAATCGTGACTTTGCCACCTACAAAGACGCCTCCAATGTTGAAAATTTCTGTGTAACGGCAGGTTTGAAAATTGCATGTACCGCTGATTTTTCAACCTGGACATATACCGCGCAGACAACCGGATCTTCGACTTATTTTATCAAACGGTTTGGTGTTAAACGCAAGGCCGATAACTCGCTCACGTTCGTCATATCCAGGAACACAACTGCCAGCGATTTTGCCGTCGTAAACCAATACAGTGCGGACTCAGGAGCGACATGGGGGTCTGTTGGAGTTTCTAAAAATGAAGACATGAACCCGACCAACGCGTATAACGCCGGTGGTCGTTATTCTTCAATCGTTCCATCTCCAAACAATGAAACTGACTGGTTTATCTCGACCGACTGGAGCATTTTCAAGTCCGTTAACGGCGGCGCTAATTTTTCCGAAGCCGTAACATCGGCACAGAATATTGTTTCAATGCACGTGGTGGTGGCGCCTAACGGAAGAGTCTTTAATCTTGCAATGGATACCGGTATCCAATATACGGATGACGGCGGAGAGAACTGGATTGCTGGTACACCTTCAACGGCCAAAGGTCAGGGGTACGTAACCAATTCTGTCACCGATTATGGCGGCCACTATTGGCGAGGGTTAATTCCACCTAACCAAACAAAAGAACAGTGGGACGCCGGTGAAGGGGTTATTTTCGTTGCGGCGACGATGTATAGTACCCCGCCATCTATTAACAACGTAAATTTCGTTTTAAAAAGTGTTGACTCTGGAGTGACATGGACACGCTCTAATGCCGGACTTCCTACGGTTGCTCTTTATGGGGATGCTACTTGGGGTAATGGTTATGCCAGAGCTTTGGCATCTTCCTCAGATGGCGCTGTAATTTACGTTGGTATGGATGGTCAAAATGGCTCCGTAACGGGTGGCCTCTTTAGATCTGATGACCAAGGAGAGACCTGGAAAAGACAATGGCCCACAACGCCGAATAGAATTTTTAACGGGCTCGCCGTTGATCCTACAGATCCGACAGGAGAGACGCTTCTTTTCGCCACGTTTAGGTATAATGCATACCATCTCACTAGAATCACGGAGAACGCCGAGATCACCGGAACAGGCCAGACCAGGACCGGAACATTGAACAAGAAAAATACGGCGATGAATCCTGTGTTCACAAGCACTGGCGGAGAGGTTTTTGAACCAGTAAGTTTTGGAAGCACTACCCTGACAAGCAATTTAGGCGGCACCGGGACATTTAGTAAGTCGACGGGTGTTTACTCTTTGACCTTCATCTCTGCACCAACGGCCACGTCAGTAAATTATCAATGGCTAGGCTATGTGGGTGACACAAACGGTCCTAAAGATTACGTTCAGGAAGTGGCATACGACTCAAAAGGTGTGCCGTATGCGCTCTCTCAAAGCAACGGTGCTTGGATATTTAAATCAGTTGTCACAGATTTTGGTGATGGTTCTGGTCAGTACGGCACATGGCGTCCGATGCACAAGTTTTCAGATGGCGGCCTTCCGGATGGTATTGTCATCGACCCGCAAAACGATAACAGAATATTCGTGTCCGTCACTGAAGGCAGTGTTACAAATCGAAGAATTTATGTAACTACCAACGCCAAAGATGATGACCAATCAGTATGGACAGATATCACAGGGGATTTCCCAGCAGTTGGCGGGTGCCGCGCACTGGCGATCAACTATTTTGAGGGGAACCAGGGGTATCTTTATTGCGCAGGTAATGGGGCTGGGGCTCTTAAACTTCCCCTGGATGACACACCAACCAGCCGCAAAAATAGAACATATTTTGGAGGGGGTCAAATTGAATAGATTCATTTTAGCAGCATTACTTCTTTTCGCGCCCCCTGCCTTGGCCGTTGAAGGGGTTCCCGTATCGCGAGAGTGGACGCCTGCTGGCTTTGGTGGTGCTGGTACTTACTCGATGATCACCTACGACTTAGGGGTGTCAGGATTAGTTTATCTGGTATCAGACGTGGCAGGAAATCTTTATAGCACCGATGAAGGCGCACAGTGGCGATTTATGAACAAAGGGACAACCACGATCATAAACGCCGCGATTGCGCAGGCCCCATCTAACCATGATATTCTTTATTCCATTGGTAAAAAAATTATCAAGAGTGTGAACGGCGGACGATCTTGGTCAACGCTCGGGGCATATATAGCCATCCGGCCAGAGAACTATAAATCAATCGCGATAGATAAGGACGACGCGAACATCGCATATTTCGGATTGAGAGACGGTCGGATCGTTTATACCACAAATGGTCAAGACATCGAAGTTTTCGACACTCCGTTTGCTGTCAACGAACAGGTTTCATTTATCTATTTTAATCCGGATGAGACAAGAATGCTCGTCGGCTCTTGGGGCTCAGGCATGGTTTACTACGACATGTCCGTCGGCGCGGCCAGCAAGACAGCAGTCACCTTTGCGGGGACAAACAGTTTATACAACGGAGATTTCGGGACATACGACAACAGCGGTACGGAGGTCTTATGCGTTCCAGGTGGTCATGTTATCCAATGCACCTCCGATACAGACACCTTTGGTTCATGGACCCCGACGGTTGCCGCACATACGGACGCTATATTTTTTATCAGCCGCATGGCCGTCAAGAAAACAACCGGCGGGACTCTCAAATTTATCACGTACATGCGACGCACCACATCTGCCGGTGGTTCAAACTATTGGGATCTGAGCAATGACGGTGGAGCAACGTGGACGGCAATAAACAATAACATCACCCTCGATCCGATCAATAACCCGACGGAACCGTGGGCCAGCTTTGGCGACCTTGGGAACGCCGCAAGCGTCGCGTTCGACCCTCACTCTGACACCAAGGCAGCGATTACAACAGATTGGCGCATCTGGTTCTCTGAGGATGGCGGCCTTAACTGGATTGAGCGTGTCAAGGGAGCCCAGAATACCGTCATTTCCGACGTGTTTTGCGGTCCTTCAATTGACGTCGCTGGCACTAAACGATGCTTCCAGATGGGTATGGACCAGGGCATTCTTTACTCTGACGATCTTGGCGATCACTGGACAGCAACCTTCCCCAACGCCCCCAACGGCGGCGCACAGGGTTTCTCTAAAGCCGGACATGTCTGGGCTGGTGTACCACGCGGCGATGCTACTGCATGGCAGGCTGGTACCGGCGGCGTCACGGCCATGACAAGCAACTGGGCCGACTTTATTCCCCGCGCCATTGTCAGCAACGACAACGGCCAGACGTGGACGATCTCAAACTCCGGCCTTCCGACGGTTAAGATCACATACCCGAATTACAGCAGCACAAGAGCCTACGTTGTCGGTGAGCATGCTCTTGGGTCAAACGGAAACCTTTACACCTGCATTCAGGATAGCACCGGAAATACGCCACAGTCCAGCCCCTTATACTGGGAACTGCACGCCAGGGCAAAGCACGCCGCCGCATGGGGCATCGGTTATCCTCGCGCGCTCGCTAAGTGTCCGGCCAACGACAGCATCCTGGCTGTCGGTATTGACGGAATTTCTCCTACACAGGACGGCGGTATATTTATTTCAACTGACGGCGGTTTGAATTGGGCAAGGACTCCAGCCAACCCTGAGCAATGGAAAACGTACAATGGGATCTCTTTTGACCCGACGGACGCGACTTGCAACACGATTGAATTTGGAGAATTCTTCTACGATGAGCCTGATGTTGCAAAGACGTGGAGAACAACAGACAGGGGATCTAATTGGCTAGCAGTCAATAACGACATCGGCATCTACGATCTTCGTTACGCCTCTGACGGTAAGGTATACAAGGTCGGTCTCGATACCAACCCGATGATCGACAGGTCGCTTGACGGTATAACTTGGACGACCTTAAAGAAGTTAAACGCCACTGCCCAGATAGCCAATGGTCTGAGCATCCATCCCGTTTATCCGAATCGTATCTGCGTTGGGGTCGATGACGGCGTTAATACGAAATCCAGTGATGGGTCTGAGGGTATTAACAACGACGACAGCACCGGTGCCGCTGGAGGGTCTATCTATTGCACCGGCGACGGTGGTGTTAAGTGGTATAACATATCCGGTGATCTCCCCTCCCCCTCCGGGATCACCGCAATCACCCACGTTAACTACCGCGGGATAGAATGGCTGCTCATCGGAACAGACGGGTCAGGAGTTTTCCGACTCCCGGCGAAGGATAAAGCAAGAACGACCATGTCAAACGTGAGGTTTCTCAACCCATAAGTCGGTAAGGGGGATTCGGAATAATGGAGAATATATCCGTCTGGATAGCGATAGTCATGGGTGTTGTTGTTCCAGTCGGGGGGTTTATTTTTAATTCTCTGATAACTAAAAGGAATGATGAACTAAAAGAACTTTTCTTTAAGAG
>OFRE01000066.1_pt1 | contig 29671 bp, 44 predicted proteins | sample 1543061 | NCBI WGS metagenome assembly OFRE01 (sample SAMN07774218, study PRJEB24372) | wastewater metagenome | isolation source: Exp Tend NO 50WW | collected 2016-02
TCCATCGTGGTGAATATGTAGTACCTCAGCACGTAGTACAAAACCCTGTGTATTCCGGCCACCTGTCAGCACTTGAATCCGCCAGAAGGGGGTATGCCGACGGCGGATTGGTCACGAATACCGCCGTACAGGACATAAACCAGATGGCGGGGATTTCAAGCGCCCTGTCTAAACTTCAGGTTTTTGCCTCCTGGACTGAGGGCATGGCCGTTGGCAATTCAATACAGTTTAAAGAATCAATCACCTCAGTATGAGCAAGGGAATAGAACAGCTTTCTAATGAGTACAAAGTCCCCAAAGAGACCATAAAAATGATGGTTGACGACGGAGTAATCTCCGTGTCTATACCGTTTTATAGAGAGGTTATAATCCATTACAAGAATAGCGGTAACCTTCAAAACACGGCTTCGGATTTTAACATAAGCAAAGAGCGCGTCTGGCAGATCGTTCATAACGTTAAGTAATCCCTTAACGTTTTTTAAATGTCCTATCGGGAATTTTACACCCGATGACAGGACATATCTTCATTGAGGGCGAAGTAGGTGATAAAGTCACCATTGAATCAGTAAGGGCTGATATCGCCCTTTATCCACAGGCTACCGAATGGGAAGTACATATTGACTCAAACGGAGGAGATGTGGACACAGGATATGCCATAGGGTCAATCCTAAGTAATCTTAAACACACTACTGCAAACATAGGGGCGTTGTGCGCTTCTATCGCAACTTATTGCGCACACTGCTGCGACAAAGTCATAATGGGACCCGCGGGGGACTTTATGATCCACTTGCCTACCGGAACAGTACAGGGCACAGCGACAGACTTGCGAAAGGGTGCCGAGCGCCTCGACCGCATAAAGTCAGAGCTTACCTCACGGTACATGAAGCGCGTAGCGAGGAAGGGTGTCTCAGTTGAAAAAGTGTCCAGTATGCTTGACGAAGAAACGAGCATGAGTCCCAGCGAAGCGTTAGCAATGGGCTTCGTGGATGAGGTGCGGGAAAAGTTAAAAGCCGTTGCCAGGTTCAACACAAATTATAAAAACGATATGACACAAGAAGAAACAAAAGGATGGTTTGAAAATTTCGGAAAGAAACTCGATGACATCGCGAGGAAGTTCCGAAACATGGTTACGCTCACGCTGGCCGATGGTTCAGTAATCAACTCAGACGCGGCGGATGTTAATTCCGTTGTCGGCTCTGTATTGACCGATGAGGCAGGCGCTCCGCTTGCGGCTGGAACTTATGAAACCGCTGACGGCATCGCTTTGGTGGTATCTGAGGGTGGTAAAGTTGACAGCGCTGCTCCCATCGTGGAGGACGCGAAGAAAGACGACCCCGCCGCTAAATTAGCCGCTTTGGAGGCTGAAAACGCCTCTTTGAAGGCTCAACTAGCAGAAAAGGCGCAGGCCGTAGCCGAACAGGTTACCGCACAGGCTAAAAGCACAGCAGAGTTTCAGAACGCACTCAAAGAGGTTCGCGATGAACTTTCAAAAATCCAAAACACAACCTTCGGCGATACCTCTGTACCGCAGGACGTGAACAACAAAACGGGGGCAACTCAAAAAGACGCACAACTGGAGGTTATGGCCGCATCACTCGGTAACAGCTTCGTAACATCAAGATTTAAATAAACTATGGAAGCAGAAAACAAACTCGTAACAGGTCTGCAAAAGCAGATCGATGACATGAAGTCGCAGTTTAAGAACGCAACTTCATATTCGTATGCCCCAGGGTATACATTCGTTGGCAATTTGCCTACGGAACTATTCTACGCCCCATCTATCGGTACGCCGGCCATCGCTGATATTTTCAGCGTTCGCCAAGGCATCCGCACGGATGAATACCTCGTACTGGTGAACACGCTGGAAAAGATCGTTGCCGCAACTACTGGTTGTAGCCCTTCTTACACCACCGCCGGAACTTTGAGCGACCGTAAGATCAGCGTAGCAAAAATCTCCGCTAACTTGCAATGGTGTAAGTCTGATTTTATGTCCACCGCCTCAGCATTGAGCAATGATCCTTCCTTCGTTGGAAACGGTCTCGATGGATATGAAGTCACCGCCGCCGTTCGCAAAATGTGGGTAGATCAGATGGTGGACGCTATCCGCAGGGATATATTCCGTCTCATGTTTCTTGGTAACGATACATCCGGTAACGCTAACTGGAACATCGCTGAGGGCCTTTTGGCTAAACTCTATGACGGTAACTCCTCATACTGCGTTAAGCGCGTATCTAACGACCTGCCTAACCAGCACAACAGCGTATTGTCCACAGGACAGGCACTTTCTACACTCCGTGGACTGCATGAGGGTGCGCAGATTCAACTCAAGATGCTTGCTCCCGGTGAGAAAGTGTTCTGGGTGACCGGATCGATGTATGAAAACCTGATGACCTCTTACGAGGCTACGGGTGCATCCACCAGCGCAACGAGCGAACTTGTTAAGAATGTTGTAGACGGTAACTACGAGTTGAAGTACAGGGGCATCCCAGTGAAGCCTCTGTATCTGATTGACAACTACCTGGCCGATGACAGCACTTGCCCTTGGTATGATAACGTCCGTCACTTCGCTATCTATACGCCTAGCTCTAAGAGCAGGTATTCAAACCTCGTATTCGGTACTGAGAAAGCAAGCGACCTTGACAGGATTGACGTATTCTACGATCAGCGCCTGTTGACTACCTTCGCTCAATTTGAAGGCCGCTACGGTGTCCAATACATCAACTGTAACCTTACCGCTTTTGCGGACTAATATATGTCTTGCAGTATAGGCAGCGGTATTGGGATAGCTTGCGCCGACCTCAAGCGGGTCGGTGGGGTTAATAAACGTGTCTGGTTGTTCAATATAGACGACCTACGCACGGGGATTGACGTTACACAAAGCTACATTACCACGCTAAATCTTATCACTTACGCTACGCTCTACAAATTTGAAGGGGCTAAATACTCCCACAGCGCGGAAGCAAAACTGGTAAGGACAGAGGCGGGTAATGTAAGCTGGGAACATACTGTTAATTTGAAGATTAACAATACTACCTACTTGGAAGATGCAGTTTTGGAGGCTATGGCAGTCGCCGAACTGGGAGCGATAGTGCAGACAAACAACAACGAGTTTTTCATCTTTGGGGCGCAGAACGGGCTAACTTGCACCGAACAGGTAGACCCGACGGGCGTGAAACTTGGCGATGACACTAGCACTACGGTTAAGTTGAGCGGCTCTGAGCCTACACTTCCTAAGAGGCTTATTATAGCCCCCGGAACGAGTGGAAACAGCGTTCAGCAGACTTTGTTCTATCTGAACAGCATCTCATCTTCATCTATTACGGCATAGGTTTGGTTTTTCATGGGGAAGGGGGAGCAGAAATGTTCCCCTTTTTTGTTGCCCTATTTTTAAATTTAAAATAGTTTCCCCTCATTTGTGGTATGCACCCGTTACGGGAAAAACTAATCACGGCAGGGATTTTCAGTCAGCCTATAAAAAAGGATCATCCCATTTGGATAGAGGCTTTAAAGGCATATCACGAAGCTACGGGAGACTATAACTCCAATCTCAACTGTGGAGGGTGTGTGAACAAAATCAAGCGATGGCTGGAACAGTAATCTATCAGATTTACTATAAACCCGACCAACTGGGCAACTTGTTTGACTTCGCTACGCCGTATTTCAATGATCGGTTAACGGTATTTTTTGAAAACGAGGTGATAAGGGAAATAATCCCACATGAAACGAGCGACAAAGTAGGGGTTTGCTCGTGGCAGTTGCGGCAAAAGGTTGGTAATGGCGTCCCAATGCGTCAGCCGTTCACGCGGGAGGTGATAGAATGGGATTATGAAGTCCTTTCTTTGGGTCGGGAACAGAAAGAACACAATATGCTGAGCATGATGGAGACCTGGCATCCTGGAGCGAGGGAGATTTTGGGTAAAATATGGTCAGCGATAGGCAAAACCCTCCCCAAAGAGCCAAAACACCCTATTTATTCGAATCATTTCATGGCCCGGACGGACATTTATAAGGAATATGTCAAAGATTTTCTAATTCCGGCGATGGATGTCATGGAAAATGACCCTGAACTAAAGAAAAGATGCCATGAGGACTCCCAATACTATCGACTGATAAGAAACCCTCACTATGCGGCAAGGATAAAGGAGGCTTTGGGCATGGATTACGTCCCACTTCATACTTTCTTGCTTGAGCGGTGCTTTTCGTGTTGGATCAATGATAGAAAACTTAAAATCAGATACCTATGAAAAAACTAGCGATCATTTCAATCCTCCTGCTTTCGTGTGCCACAAAAGACCCCTATCCGCGGTTTTGTTGGTCTTGCAATATGCTTGTATACGAGGGAGGGAAGCAGACAAGCTCCTATGAACAGGTCTGTAATACGACGGAGGCAGAGATAAGGTCTTATGAAGAAAGAGAGACGGTGATAGGCGACGGATTCCATAAACTTCTTATCTGCACGAAATGATAACGCTCCTTCACCCATCACGCGGAAGGGCTGGTAAGTCCTTCAACAACTCACAGAGATGGCGAGAAATGGCCGGGGTTGACACGGAATTGATATTGAGCATTGACTATTCGGATCCGCTAAAGTTGGCTTATACCGAACTTTATCACGACACAGACGCCACTATCCTTTGCTATGACAATGACTGCGTAGTGCAGGCGACTAACCGGGCAGCTGAGGTTTCAACTGGGGATATACTCGTTTACCTTTCCGATGACTTTGACTGCTTCCCTGATTGGGGAAAGGCGGTAGAAAACGCGGTTAAAGATGGCAAATACCCGGATGAATGGCTTATGAAGGTAGATGACTGCCTGCAAAGATTCGAGGTTGCGGTACTTACTATTCCGATCATGTCCCGCGCTCTGTATAAGAGGCTAGGGTACTTTTGGCATCCGGGGTATAAGAGTATGTTTGTTGACGAAGACCTCCACTGGACGGCCGAAAAATTAGGGGTAATGCGCAAAGCCCCGTGGTTGAAGTTCCCTCATAACCACGTTTCAGTAGGGAAAGCGCAGGATGATGAAACCTACCGCAACAGCGCTAAAAATTGGGACACGGGCAAGGCATTTTACCAGCAACGTAAACAATTAAACTTCCCACTATGAGTAAGGAAAACTGGAGATATATGAACAGCGTACAAATTTTAAATGACTATTCATGGTGCTTCTGTGGGCATCGGGATTCACTAGACCAGGTTTATAACCTTTCTTTGATGGTCATAGACGTACCTGGCGACCTTGTAGAATGTGGCATCGCCTCAGGATCTGGGATTGCAGCCATGAAAAAAGCCTGTCCTGAAAAGACCGTATGGGGCTATGACTCTTTTGAGGGTATTCAGCTAGCCGGTCCACAGGACACCGAACAACCTGGAGTTGGCCCAATCACTCACGACACTTCGGGCAATCTATTAGTATCGTCCGGCGTTACTGTTTGCTCACGTGCATGGGTAGAATCTTGTTTGAATGGATGGGGATTTAAAGCTAACGAGGACTTTCAGCTCGTAGAAGGGTGGGTGCAAAACACTATCCCGATCATCAGCCCCAAAAAGATCGCCTTGCTTCGTTTAGATATGGACCTTTATGACCCTACTATCTTCGCTTTACGTGCTTTTTGGAAGAAGATGCCAAAGAAGTCAATACTTATTATTGATGATGGGAATCTAAAAGGAGTAGTGAGGGCGTGTGATGACTTCTTTAATGAGATTGGGTACACACCTAAGTGGGTTAAAAATTCATTGAACCCTTTCTACCTGATAAAATGATTCTATCCATCCTAATCGCAACGCTACCCGAAAGGGCGCATTTTCTTGACAAGATGCGCGGGTACTTAGGCCCACTGCCGGAAGGGGTGGAGATTGTAACCGATGACAGGGCGCGAAATATCCCCACCGGAACGAAAAGAAACGATCTGATACGGAAAGCCGGCGGCGTATGGGTGGTATTTGTTGACGATGATGACAGGGTAGAGCCTGACTATGTTTCTTTGATCGTAGAGGCATTAAAGGCCAATCCTGACTGTGTAACCTTTCAAGGTACTTACTTTGATACCTGCAACCCTACACCTACGCGGATGGACTGGACTATAAAACTAGGGGAGAAATACGAGGCTCGCGGGAATCATATATACCGCTGGCCTAATCACCTGGCCGTCATGAGGAAATCCATAGCCAGCCAAATAAGATTTCCCGACATTTGGCAGGGAGAAGATTACCAGTGGAGCAAGCAGATAGCCGAACGGGGACTATTAAAAACTGAAGTTCATATACCCAAACAACTCTATCATTATATCTATGTCAGCCGTAAATAAGGAATTTAAACTATCAATATTGATACCGACCATCCCAGAAAGGAATAAACAATTTTCATCACTTAGGGCTGAAATTAGAAGGCAGGTAAGATTTTGCGATAGGGTGCATCCATCATTGGGGCGGGTGGAGGTGTCTGTTTTACTGACGGAAACATATAAAAACGGCGGCCCATCGATAGGCGCTAAAAGAGACTTGATGGTACAAAGTGCCGGCGGTGAGTATATCTGTTTTTTAGACGATGACGAAAATGTAGCCCCTAACTATGTGGAGACACTCCTAAGGCTCATGTATAACTGTATGCCTAGCGTATGTACTTTCCGGTCTATTGCCAAGATGGGTAATTTCTGGACAGTCATTGATATGTCATTGGAGAATAAAACGAATGAACAGGCAAGGCCGGATGATATTGTAATGCGTCCGCCGTGGCATATCTGTCCCGTTAGGTTTGATATAGCACAGTCAGAATCATTTAACGATTCGAATTACGGAGAAGATTGGACGTGGTTTGAAAAGGTTTTAGTAAAATGTAAGACGGAGTCAAAGTCCAATGCTATCATCCATCAATACAACCACTCTAATAAAAAATCAAGGGCAGACAACTTAACCACATCAATAGGATGAAATATTCACAAAATAATGAAGAGGAAGTAATCCTGAATTACTTCGATGGAAAAATTGGTACATTTTTAGACGTTGGCGCGAATGATGGGGTAACCCTGTCAAATACAAGGGCTTTAGCAGAGCGGGGCTGGAGGGGGGTTTTAATAGAGCCGTCACCGAAGGCCTTTGCTCTGCTTAAAGAAAACTATAAAGGGAAGGATGGGTTTTACTTCTATCCTTTTGCTTTGGGTGAGACAAACGGGGAGATTAAATTCATGGACTCCGGTTCCCATCTTGGTAAAGGTGACACCGGGTTACTATCCACTGCGAACGAAGCCGATTACAACAAGTGGAAAGCATCTACGCAGTTTGAGGAAATTACCGTTAAATGTTTCAGGTATAAAACATTTTTAAACCGTGTCAAGCTAAAGACATTTGATTTCATTTCTATTGATGCCGAGGGCTACGATCTTGAGATTTTAAGTCAGATTGACTTACGGCATACGTCATGTTTTTGCGTGGAGTGGAACAGTTTCGAGGAACGCAGACAGGAGTTTATCCGTTTGGCTACGGGGTTCAAGGTTATTTATATGTCAGGTGAAAACTTAATCTTTGCACGATGAGGGCCGTAGTATCATTCGCTAATGGTCAGTACATCTCAAAGATGGCCCGACTCGAAGAAAGCCTGAAGGGGAAAACAGATGCCGTTTTTATGGGCTTCAACTCATACGATCAAATAGGGTGCAAGCCTCACAATGTAATACCATACCAATTTAAGCCCTATGCAATTCAGGCGGCTATCGACAAAGGTGCTGATATCGTCCTATGGTGCGATTCACCGATTCACGCAGTCAAAGACCTATCACCTGTTTTTGAGTTTATTGAAGAATATGGTTACATGTTTTTTAATAACATCGGCCACCCATTAGGTAAATGGACTAATCAAAAGTGTCTGGATTGGTTCGGATACACACGCGAACAGGCCAACGAAATCTATCAGATCATGGCCTGCTGCATGGGGTTTGACTTCCGGCAGGAATACGTTAGGAATCTGTTTGCTGACTATTATCGCTATTCAGAGGCTCTTTATCCGGGACCCTGGAGTGAGCATCGACACGATCAAACAGTGATGAGCTTCCTTCTTTACGATCACGGTTTCAACATCATGACCGGACACGAGACATTTTTTGCCTATGAGGAACATAGGGGAATTTTACCTTTTGCGGATTCAATAGCCCTTATCTCAGGTGGCTCCTAACCTAGAAATATCCACCGTAATAGGTTGCCGGATGGGTTGTGACTACTGCCCTCAAGGGATTCACGTTGCTAATTATGTCAAGCGGTCCCGTCAGACTACAATGCAATTTCAGGACTTTGTTGACTGTCTGTCAACAGTCCCTAAGAACGTGGAGATAGTATTCGCGGGGATGGCTGAACCGTGGCTTAATGCCTCGTGTACTAATATGGTTCTACACGCCTTTCAGGAAGGCTACAAAGTAGGAGTTTATACCACCGGGTCAGGGATGAAGCCTAGCGATGTAGAGTATATCAAAAACCTTCCCTTCTCATTCTTTGCGCTTCATTTACCCGATGCACACGGACGGATGAAATTAACCATCACCGATCAGTATTTACGGATATTGTCTGAACTGGTAAAGATGCCTCACTCGTGCATGGTGATAGGTAAACTCCACCCCGAAGTCGAAGCTGTCACCGGACCCGTCCAGGATGGCTCAGATGGCCTCTTTTCCCGCGCCGGATTGATTAAGTCTTTAGCGATACCCCGGAAGTCAGGTGTTTTGCATTGCTCCGCCTGTGGGCCTAAAATAGACCATAATATACTACTCCCGAATGGTGACGTTTTGCTTTGTTGTATGGACTACGCCCAAAAGCACATCATCGGGAATCTGCTAACGATGGATTACGAGGATTTATTCAAGTCAGTAGAATATTTACAGGTAATGAACGGACTTAAAAATGAGGGTGAGATAATATGCCGATACTGCGAAATTTCAAAAAACTGAGGTCTATTGCTTTAGGGTGGTATAGATTTCTATTCGCCAAACGGTCAGAGATGGCCACAGTCAGAATGTCTATGTGCCTTTCGTGCCGTGAACGGAGGGCTTTCTTTTGTGGGATTTGTTGGTGCGAGTTACACGCCAAAACAGAGGTAGAGGATGAAGAATGCCCGCGGGGTTACTGGAAAAGTCAACCGCCATCCCGGAACGAATCCTGATCAGATGGCGGCTCTAAGGCTTAGACTGTGTGCGAAGGCAAATTTAAAAAGGATTATTTAAATATAAAAACACCATGAGACTTTGTGCTATCTATAACGTTTGGGATGACATGGAGATGCTTTACTATTCACTTGACAATATAAGCAAGATGGTGGATGGGGTAATTGTAGTTTACTCCAGGAACTCAAACTTTGGCGAGGTTGGGAAGGCTCCAAACGTGCTCCAGGACCACCGAACGATAGCATTAAATTGTGAACCCATCGCCGGAAGTCAACCAGCCGACAACGAAAGGATGAAGAGGCAGGCGGGCTTAAAAAATGCTGAAGATATGGGATACACCCATTTTATCATGATGGACGCAGATGAGTTTTATGACCCTACTGAATTTTTAAATGAAAAGAAACGCATTGAAGAAAACGACCTTTTGGGCCTTGTTTGCCGTGTTAAGTGCTATTTCCGTAGTCCTACGCTTACCATCGGATACGATACTACGCTCGTGCCGTTCATTCATAAGATCACTCCGGGGCTAAGGTTTGAGTTCAATAAAAACTACCCTTTCGCGTGGACTACTTTGAACGGCGTAGCTTTCACAGAACGGAAGCAGATAAGGATAGACCCTACCCGGTCGATGAATATTAACAAGGGCGTAGAATGGTCAGACATCACAATGTTTCACTATTCATGGGTAAGATCGGACGTTAAAAAGAAGATTCGCAACTCCACGGCGAGGAGTAATATTGAACGTTCAACTATCGTTAAGGATTACCTTAACGCCAGCCCCGGTTATTTCTGCGAATTTTACGGTAAGAAATTAGAAGAAACGCCGAACGTTTTCGGACTTCCTGAAATCTATGATGCAAGTTTATAACCTAATCCGTCAGCCAGCACAAACCTACCAGGTTGACCGTTCGGAAGGAATAATGCCATACGGCGTAAATAACGCCTTCCCGCTTGAACTTGCCACCTTAGTCCAGGAATCACCCGCCGCTAGTTCATGTATATCCATCCTTTCAGACTTCATTGAGGGTAACGGATTTTCAAATCCAGACCTTAACAACCTGATTATAAACAGTCAGAATCAGACATTTGGCGAAATTCATAACCTTGTTTCTGAAGCCTACTCACTATTTGAGGGCTTTTCTTTATTGGTAAAATATTCCAAGACAGGCCAGCTGACGGAGATTTACAACGTCCCTTTTGAAAACGTACGACTCTGTGAACCGGATTCTAAGGGTGTTATCTGCAAGGTGAAAGTAAATCCATATTACGGGACACAGCTTTATAACAAGAAATTCAGCGAGGAATTTGATACCTATAACCCGGATCCTAAAGTAGTCCTGTCGCAGATAGCCAAACAAGGGGCAAAGTATAAAGGTCAGATTCTTTATAAGGCTTTTACAAGACCCCTATCCCGGTTCTACTCACTCCCGTACTACTATTCAGCCAAGTATTGGATGGACATCGACGCGGAGATAGGTAAGTTTCACGCCGGAAATCTTGACGCTGGATTTTTTCAGACCGTTTTGATGCGCAAAATTGGCGATCCTAATGCACCAAGTATGCACCCTGACGATCAGGAAACGGACTCAGCGGGGAATAAACAATCAAACGGGACAACGGTAGCGCAGCGTTTTAACATTGATATGCAGCCCTTTGTCGGCGCTGACTCGGTTACTAAAATGCTCATTGATTGGGCCTCAACAAAAGAGGAGGCTACGGACATACAGTCATTCCCGTCACTTCCTAACGATGCGTTTTTCCAAACCCTTCAAGCCATTACCACTAAAAATATATTGATAGCGACTAAAATACCGGCTATACTTGCCAACATGGGCGGCGAAACTTCGCTGTCAGATGGTAATCAAATGGCTAATGCCACCCGCGTGATGCACGACAGGGTATCAAAGACTCAAAATATGCTGGAGGTGACCTACAAGGATGTTTTAGGCCACATGGCCAAGCCCTATAACGGTGAGGTGAAGATTGTCAATACCAATTCTTTTGAAACATTGAAGGCGATAGACGAGTTGATTTGGGCTGAGATGACACCGGAAGATAGGATGAACTGGATAAAGAAAAACACAGATTATCCTATCAGTCCAAAGCCTGTTTCCGCTACCCCGGCCCCAATGGCAAATTTCTCAAACGTCCTTTTCACTGATTACCCCGCGAAGGCTAGGCAAAACGCAAAAGATGCGATGCGGTTTATGAAAGAAAACCCGGGATGTGGTAAGCCGATGGGCCGGCAGCGGACGCAGGACATCATAGATGGCAAACCATTGTCTTTTGCGGAACTAAAACGCATTTATAACTATTTGAAACGCAACAGGGAGCACGAAAACAAGATTTTTTCCGATTCGTGTGATGCTGTGATGTATTCAGGGTGGGGCGGATCGTCGATGTTGGATTATTGTGCTGAAAAAATAACGTTTATCAATGAGTAAGCTAATAAATTTTCAATACCTGAAGCAAGAAACCGACATCGCCGGGAATGTGGAGGTGTCCGAACTGGATAACTGCATAAAATGGGCGCAGGACAGGCTAAAATTTCTTTTGGGTACGCTTTTCTTCAATGAAATCTACTCACAGGGCACTACTTTGCCAACCACGTACAGCGCAAACAACACCGCGCTATTCGACCCGTACATAAAACAGTACCTAGCATGGCAGGCTTATGAGTTTTACGTCAGTATGCAGGCACAAAGCTACTCCAGCCGGTCAGGGTTCAGGGTGCATCAGGAAGATAATTCCATCCCGGCGACCGACTCCATGATGACAACCAGGATAAAGCTGGCGAAGGAACAAGTACAATATTATAAGGGCGCGATGATGAATTACATCACCCAGCAACAGGCTATCAGCACCTCAAATTTCCCGCTTTACCTCGATGACTGCGGTCATAAGAAGTACGGAGGTTCAGGGATTACAGGAGTTTCAAAGATTGACGATTCACAAAATAAGATTTCTAAAAAGGTTTTTTATGGTGGTTATTAAAATTTACAATTATGGCAGACAAGATTGACAGCAACCCATTCAGGATCATCGCAAGCGACACGTCAGAACACGAGGTGCAGTTTGATTCATCTATCCTTAAAAATATTGACGGCCCTATTGTGGTGGCCGGTGAGGTCACGACCGGGACAATTACGTTTTCAGTTGGTAAGGCGATTGTTTCTAACCAATCAGGGGCATACGCGGCGGCTTCTAATAAGTCGTTTATTTTCACCCTTCCGACAGGAGTTAATTCATTCAGGTACAAAGCAACGGCAGTTTCAGATGCATTTAATGGTGCGATATGATTGAGAGCGTCTACGGATTTGAGGCGGACAATGAGGAACTAAACCTATACAACGGGCAGGCGGTTCTGGATTTGGCTATTACTTACGTCCTGGATGATGACGATGAGACGGCCTATACATTTCCGGGATATTCTTCCTCGTTCATGTATGTATATGACTCACCTGAAAGAAACTATCAAATCAAATCATTCACCTCACAGGTAACAAGAAATTCAAACGTACAGGTGTTAAATCTATCGGCATCAGATTGCACTTTCGATAATGAGGGCACATTCTACTATGAGATAGGCTATATCCGTAGCGGCTATGAGATTGTTTTGCGGTACGGGGCGCTTTACGTGTCATGAGTACGATGATATCCACATTAAGAACAACGAGGATAAAATCTATCCTGACAAGTGTAATTTGTGATGGTGCGACAGCCGCCACCCAGGGCCAAGTAGATGCGGGCACGGCTACGACTGTCTATGTCAACCCGGCGACACTTGCGGCGAAGGCGTTAAAAAGCGGAACATATTCAACCGTGTTAACCTTCGATACTGACCAAGATATTTACCACGATGCGACCGGGGAAAGCATAACTTTCACTTTAGCGGCAAGCGGTGTTAACGGCGTAGGGATAATCCTTCGACTGAACAAACCAACGGCGGTGACGTTTCCCGGCACGTTCGAGGCTGATGCAAACTCAGCGACTTTAGACGCGACAAAACTCAATGTTTACACTTTGGTATTCTTCACCAACTGGAACGGGTCAGGTCTTGACCATGTGATTTACTCCAATCATTTATTCACGGCGCAATGAACAAGAAACTTTGGTTTTATATCAATAGTGGTGGTGGGTTCACGGCTGAATATACCGCTTTACTCGCAAGAGGAACAGCGTTAGGATATACCTTACCAAGTGCGGCAACACAGACGGCACAGAACTCTTTGATCGTTGCATTAAAGGCGGCGGGGATTTGGTCTTTGCTGGATGTGTTTTATGTAGCAATGGCCAATGATACTAACCTAACTAATTTTTCTACACTTAATTGGATTACCCCAGCCTCATATCAACAGACCATCGTCGGGTCTCCTACTTATGGGACGGGAGGATTTGCCGGGGATGGATCAACCGGATATTTGAATAATAATTTTAATCCCACAACAAACGCAGTTAATCTGTCTCTGAATAGTGCATCATATTTCATGTGGTGTAATACCAATTCAGGCGCAAATGAGGCAAAGCTTCAGATGGGTGGAGGAATTGCCGGGGGGTACAGAGTTGGGTTATCAATACATCAAGATGCAACTAATACATATTCAAGATGCAACAATTCAACTGACAATGCCACCGCAAACGCAGTAGGGATAACAACCGCCCTGGGGTTATGGCATCTTCAAAGACAGGCAAGCACTGACTACAATCTATATCAGAGTGGTACGCTACGGAATAACTTAGTGGTAACATCAACGGCATTACCAACAACATTCGAGTTCCTATGTGTTAGGAATAATCTAACAGCCGCTCTATTCACAAACAAAATATATTCTATGGGTGGTTGTGGTAGTGGTTCGATAAGCGCGAGCGGACTTAATACTGCTTGGGGGACTTACAAGACCGCAATAGGATTATGATAAGAAGGGAGTTTTTGATGCTCCCACTTTTGGGATTAATCGGATGTAAAAAGGATATAATTGAGCCAATGAAGGTTAGTAAACTTTTCAATGTTTTCGGTGGGTCATCGGTTCAGAGAACGGCTATCGGGACTATTATACAGGACGATTTCGATTCATCCAAATTTACAGACGTAACAGGAGGGGCGGCCACTAACTCAGGGTCATACATTGATTTTTCATCAGGAGCGACTAACGGGAGCAAATACTATCAACTGAACAACAAATACAGTTCACTTGAACAATGGAAAATAACAAGCGAGTGGAGCATTACAACGGTATCATCTACCTCATACGGGTTAGCGGTTGGGTTATTGGCCGCGAAGGCAAACACCCTTAATGAAAGTGCAATGCACTCCATTTATACAGACACGCCCGATCTTGGGATAAATGAATTAAGGGCGCATTTTGACAGTGCAACCAGGCTAACGGGGATAGTATCAGGAACAATAATAAGGGCTATAGTTGAAAGGGATTACGACAATTTTTACATAACCGGACAAAGAATTGTTGCGGGGGTAGTGGTGGCTAGTACAACCGACACAATGCCGGCGACAGATTTCTACACAACAACGACACCATCCAAAAACCTACCAACTACTTCCAGGCTTGTTTTTATGCCTTACGGAGGGGCTACAAGGATAACGAGTTACAAGTGGGAATCACAATATTTGAATCACCCAAAAACTCTTGTATTAGGAGATTCAAAAGTTCAGGGATCACTTGCCGGGGCGAGGGTGAATACAATGTGCTATTTGCTTGGGTTTACCAATAGTGGAAGTTCAGGGGACTTAACAACGCAATCTCTTCTGAAAATGGATGAGATTATTAACTTGATACGGCCATCAAAAGTAATAATCGAATCTGGCCGGAATGATTTTAATGGCGCTCCGGCGGGTGGTAGTTACGCAACAAATTTAACATCAATGTATAACACGCTTACTGCGGCTGGTATTGATGTTTGGTTTTTGCGCCCATGTCCTGAAGTTACTTTAGACCTGACCACATTGGATAATTATCTGACATCAACATGGCCAATGAAATGTATTGCTCCTCCGCCTACATGGGTAGCGGCAACGGATAACGGTTCAGATGGGATACATTGGAATCAAAGTGGTCATGCAAAAATAGCGGCCCAAATTCAAACTAATTACCCGTCATTAATATGATACTTCAAATCCTTTCAGACGGAGCAATAAGCGCAAACTGGGTGATGGTGATTGTGGTCACCATTTGCGGGTTTCTGCTTTTGAGAATATTGAACAGGATTGAAAAGCGTCAGGATCAAACGGATATTAAGCTGAATGAATACGGTCAAATAATCGTCAGGCACGAGGAGAGGCACGAGGGGCATGATGATAAGCTAGACAAGATCGAAAGGGCATCCGAAGAGTTTAAGAACATCAATAAGAACCTGGAATTGCTTGTTTCTAAAATGAGGGGGGCTTCATGAAACTACTCGTGGAGCGATACAAGTCAACCCCGGAGGCCACGCTAGGCAGACTCTACATTGATGGCGTTTTAGAGTGCTATACTTTGGAGGATGAATTTAGGGCCGTTAAGGTCAAGGCGGAAACGAGAATACCAGCAGGAACTTATCAGATCAAACTCAGGACAGAGGGGACACATCATTTACACTATGCCAACAAGTTCCCCGACATTCACAAGGGGATGCTATGGCTTCAGAACGTGCCTAATTTCCAATGGATCCTGATTCACATTGGGAACACGGAGAAGGACACAGAAGGCTGTTTGTTAGTCGGGGCGGACATGGATGAGGCTAAGATGACTATCGGAAGGTCCACCGTTGCCTATCGTTTACTATACACAAAGGTAGTCCAATCTGCGATAGATGGCACTTTAAGTATCACATACGTTGATAAAGACAAATGAGCCTAAGAGGACTTTTCGACACGGACGAGGAAAGAGCCTATTGGTTCTCCGCTCTCGCTAGACTTTGCGATGCCGTGTCCATCTCCATCGTCATATCAGCCGATCCAATCTACGCACTAATCACCATCATCCTTGGAACCATCGGGCGCGAAGTTTCAGGATACTACAAACTTCAGATAACACCTAAGGGCGAACCAAAACCATAAACTATGAGTAAGGCAGAACGAGCAAGAGAAATAGTAGCAGAGTTCCCGCACATATCAAAGAAAGAGTTAGGTAAGATTTTGTACAGCAGGTTTCCGCTAGAGTTCAACGATGCAGAGGATGCCAGGTCATCCGTAAGAAAGGTAACGGGGATGGACGGAACATCCAATAGGCATACGGTAACGGACAAGTACAAAGGGCCGTTGTCAATCCCACAGGGGCAGATGAACGACTTTTCACACTACAAGGTGAAGGGTTTCCGGGTTGGTATATTGTGCGACATCCATATCCCATACCATGACTTCAATGCGCTTGACATAGCCATGAAGGAACTAAAGAGGCAGAAGATCGACACCCTGATTCTGAACGGTGATATTATCGACTGCTATCAGATTTCAGACTTCGACAGAGTGCCATCAAAGGACGGCATCCAAAAGGAGATTGAAATGCTTTGCCACTTTCTGGACGACTGCCAAAAGTTCTTCCCTAAAGTAAAGATCATCTACAAGCTAGGGAATCATTGCGAAAGATGGGAGCGAACGATACTTCGCAAGGCTCCCGCTATTTGGGGCTTCGAGTGCTTTGAACTTCCAAACCTGATTAAGATAGAGTTTCAGCGTTTAATGAATAGGCCTCTGGATATTGACTTTGTAAACAAGAAGCGCATTATTGACGTAGGTAAATTAGGAGTCGCACATGGTCATGAATGGCGTGAAGGGACATTCTCACCCGTCAATCCGGCACGAGGTTACTACATGAGGGCTAAGACTTCCATCATAGCAGGGGACAAACATCAGACAAGCGAACACATCACAAAGGACATGAACGGCAAGATTATCGGGGCGTGGTCTATCGGTTGTTTATGCGACCTGAACCCGGAGTATATGCCACTCAATAACCATAACTTAGGTTTTGCGTTTACCCATCGTTTCCTAGATGATTCCTTTGAGGTAAAAAACTACAAGATAATTGACGGTAAGTTAGTTTAACGCCTGAAAGTAAAACATGAAAATCAAGCGTGTCATCCACAAGAAGATCCCGGCCTCACAAAAGGCTTTAGGCATCGCTTACAATGACGCGGAACTAGACCCTAAACATAAACTAGGCACTATTGAAATCGAAATACGCCAGACTCCGTTAAACATCTTAGACGTAGAGATTCACGAATTTATCCATATGCATTACCCCGAAATACCGGAGGCATCGGTACGGCAGATGGGTACGAGGTTGGCAAAGTTCCTTTGGAAGTTAAAATACAGGAAGCAATGAGGGCACGACATGACCTAATGAGGATGACAAGGGCAAAAAGTGTAGGAATATGCCCTAATGAAAAACCCCGGAACCATCTCGCAATAATGGGCCGGGGCTTAACAATACATGGGATTTAGGCCGTACTACCAATACGGGAGCCACGAGGCAGAACTCAAATATACTAAAATGAGCAACAAACTAAAATACAGGAAGCAATAAAAAAACCAGACTGATTCTTTCAGTCTGGTTTGATTTTGAAAGAATTACTAGAGTTAACTAGAAACCTTTGCTATTCGCAGGACAAATATAATAGAACAATGTCAAATAAACTGAAACTAGGGGTATTTATTTTGGCTGTTTGTTTTACGGTCATAATTGCCACCGCCCCTCCGAGGGTAGGCGAAAACAGGGCTTTGATTGACTCCCTTCGATCAAGAGCCTACAACGCTGAACGGGAACGGGACAAGTTCAAGGAAGAAGCTAGGCAAAAGGACATCCTGGCTGATACCTGGTTCAAAGAGGCTGAACGGTTAAGAACTTCAAAAACGATATACATTACCAAACACCACCATGACACAGTACGGATTAACAGCCTTACTCCTAATCAGCTCGATTCCGCTATTCAGTCAACCTATCCAAAGAGATAGGGCAATTTCCACCCTGAATGAGCATCAAGTTAGGGCAATTCTGAAAGACCACGCTGAACTTGAAATGTTGCGGGAAGTGCGTAGAATAGACTCGATAAGCTACGCAAACATGGTCACCGCGTACTATTTCAAAGATTCCGCTTATCAGGCCATGACTCAGGCGCAACAGGCTACCCATGAATCAGCGCAAGCCTATGCCGAACTGTATCATAATTCAGATAAAACCGTTTCAGGGCTGAAAAAGGAGGTTCGGAGGCAGAAGAGATTGCGTATCCTCACGATGGTGGGCGCAGGGGTCATTGTGTTACTTACCCTCTAAAACGTCCATTTTCGGACATGGCCTTAAAACGCATTTAAAGGCTCTAGGTTGAACGATCTTTTTTACCCTTCCCGTACGAAGGTTAATCACCGTCTGGCCTACCTTGCATCTTATCAAGCCTGTCAAGTACAGTCCTAGCCTTGTTTGCGAAGTGGGCGGCCTTATTTGAGGTTTTTTGAATTAGGGACTTTAGCGTAGGGCCGAGTTCATCAATCGTCATTTTGGCTGACAGATGGGCGTTACATTCATTACAGGCTGGATAAAGGATAAATTTCAAGCCCTTTTTGATTGCTTTTTGTACGTCTATAAATTCAAGTTTAGAGATGGGTGGGCAATGGTCTAATGTCTGCCTTGTATCGCCACAATAGACACAAACATCAAGCGGAATGTCCTTTGCTCTTTTGTAAAGATCGCCGTACCGTTGAATATAATACCTTCGTAAAGATGCCTTCATTACGCTAATTTAGGCATTTTTCACAAATTACTCACTATCCTGAGTGCGCCGGCTTACTCTTTAGTTTTCCTCAATCACTTGCCTTGCCACCATGCGGGTCATCCCATCTTACCTTTTTACATACATTGCAAGTCCATACCACATGACCATCACCATAGGTTACTTTCTGAAAGTCAAGCGGATGGTGATAAATCCAGCACCACAATTCTTTAAAAAATTCTTTCATTACTCTTTAGTTTTCCTCTGAATCGTGTATTGCTCCATTACAACCGGGAGTTCATCAATGTTAAACCCTGACCCGTTTAAAACTTCCCCCCACAGTTCCGCCTGCGATTCCTTTGGCTCTGAGGTGAGTTGAGATGGAGAGATTAATTCAATCAAAGTATGAAGACACCTAATCTGATGTTGCAGATGGGCTTCGTTAATTGTTTGTGCCCTAAACCAAATTGTCGGGTCATTTGCTTGATCGTTTACCAAATCCAATAAAGGATTCACTTCCTCCCTGTCCTGCTTGGGTGTATGGGTAACTCCTGACAATCCTTGAATGTAGTCACTAAAGGTTTGATCTGCCATACCCTCACCTGCGTAACTTCCTTCTGGTTCCCCCTTCCCCTCATACATCCCACTTTCCTCGTCCTGCTTCATCATGTCGATTAGGGCTTTCTTTTGATCCTCCTCCCGTTCAACGAAGCAAAAAACGGTGCGTTCGTCAGACATTAACGGAATATGTTTATAGTCAGCACGATCTTTCCATCCGTTGTTGTACGCTTTAAACTGCTCCACCATCTCCACTTCAGGAAGGTCAACCGTGTAGATGCCGGGGTGTGGTTTAATTGGCCAATCGTCAGTTTTGTCAACCAATGATATTTTTACCAGTTTCAATACCCTCTCCTGATCCTCAAATTCGATGCTGTGATCTTTGGCGAGTTTGATATGCTCGTGATAAAGGGCATCACGCATATAGTCAAGGGCATCACGCATACAGCCCGGTGGTGGGAAAGGGTAATCAGGATGTTCTCCCCTTATCTGTCCTTGGTCGGTGATGTAGATTTTCATGGCTGTTTGGTTTTGAGTTATACTGACATCTGTAAGGTTTTCAACCTGTCTTTTCAACCTCTCAATCTCCCTCGCCTTTTCAATTGATTCCTTCATCATATCCAAAGCCTTAGCGCTGACAGATTCACCAAGGCCAGTATGGAGTCGGGCAAAAGCATCAACACCAGCCCAAACGGCAGTCATTTCTTCCTTCCACCGTTTCAACTCCTCAATCTCCTTCACCTGTGATTCGATGGTTTGCGTAAATCGCTCGATGGTTGTACGGTTAACTTGATGGGTAGATTCAAACATCTTATTGGCATTCTGAATCATTCTGATTATTTTGTCCTTCTCATCCACCTCCTCCTGCATAAGAGATACGCCAAATTCTGCGCCCTTGATAGCCATACACAACTCTCCTTCAAAATAACTTCTATCTGAACTACCAATTGTGGCATCTGGTTTACCATAGGTAGATTCTCTTTTAACCATTTCGTGGCAGTACTCCTCAATTTTCTGTTTGATCTCTGGTGTCATAGTCTTACTGTTTATTCGGGTGAAACGGTGTCGATCATATTTAACAGATACTTTCTTTGTGCTTTAGGAATAGGCCATTTCTCAATCTCCCTCCGTAGGGCGGCTTTGTAGTCTTTTATGCCGATGATATAACCACTTACTCCCGCACTCTTTTTACTTACGTGGACTACATCAGAAATGCATTCATTAGAGAATTTCCATGCCTCTTTTGCCCATTGTTTTTCAATTTCAAGTCTGTCTGAAAATTGTAGTTTCATATCGTTTGGGTTAAATCGTTTTCAAATAGTCGTCAAAATGGTACTTCCTCTTCCCTCTGTGGTTCTGTCCAATTTATCAGTTTAGGTTTAGGCTCCTGGTTAATCCAGTTAGTCAGGTCGCGCCCAAACTCGTTATATCGTCCGTTCTCTGAATCCCATGTATAGTTTACATTTCCCTGCGCCCCCCAAAACTTGAACTTAACCTTTTGAATCAATAAGGTATTCTTATACTCATTCGGGGTTACGTTTTCCTTGTAGATGCACATCCCTATGTCAGCCTTATTGAAGAAGTTAGCGGATCCTGATATATCGTAAAGTCCCGGAATAGCGTATTTACCCTCTTCCTCATTGAATTTCATCTTTGTCGGATGTGCAACAATGAAGCAATGCGTCCCGTTCTTGTGGTTAAAGTTAGCAATCTTGTCCAGGCTTTCAGAGATATATTTAGTCTCAGATTGGGTGTATTGATGCTCTAATTTGTTCCACGGGTCAATCACAAACCAGCTTATCCCATAGCGGAGGACGGCCTGTCTTACCTTCTCCAATACGTTGTCAAGGTCATAGCCCTCATCGGGGTAAATCCAAAATAACCTTTCACCAAGGAATGACTTAGCCCTGACAAGTTCCATTTCATTAGCTTTCCATGCTGACTTACCCAAAACCTTTTCCACCAACTTGATTACATGAAGTTCCGTTGGCCTGTTCTCCGGGCTGAAATATCCACCCCTCAAATTGTAGTCTATGCAAAGTTGAACAAGTATCTGATCTAGCATTTCAGATTTACCGTGTCCTGGTATCCCTGTAAAGATGGTTGTGTAACCAGGATGAAACTGAACCAATTCACCAAGTCCACCGCGCGGCTTCCACCCTTTAGGGAATCCGTTCTTGAGGATGTATAGGAACTTATCCCAATGGTCATCCACGTTTGTAATACCGGCCAATGGGAAGGCTTTCTTTACGCTCAGGTCAATCTTACCCGTACTCCCATAGGCTTCGTTAATGTCCTTGTAAACGCCTAAGTCAACCCGATAGCACTTCTCTAATCCAATCCTACGGGCTAACTCTTCTCCTAATTTAATCCCCGGTTCATCGTTGTCGGTCATGATGTAAACCGTCTTAATGTTCTCAAAATACTTGTAGCAATTGTCCATGTACTGCAAGTTATTGCTCCCCTTGTTCGCTCCGTTTGGAACGCTTACGGTATTCTTGAATCCGGCATGAATCATGGTAAGGCAGTCCATTTCACCCTCCACGATGTAAGCCTCTTCAGAGTCTTTAATGCCGTCCAGGTTATAGAAGATTAACTCACCATCCTTGAACATCTTAAAATTCTTCTCACCATCACGGTATTTCACGTTGACCAATTGCCCTTCCCGGAAGTAGTTAAAGCAGATTACATTCCTTTCCGCGCTCACCTGTGGCATGAACTCCTTTGATTCGGTAACCCGCATTTCAATCAGGGTCTGCTGACTGATATTACGCTTCAGGAACCATTCAGTAACTTTATCAGATAACCCTGTTTTATTCTCCCACTTTGGAACTTGGTAAGTTTTAACCGTCAGGCTGCCCTTCCATTGGCAATGGTTACAATGCCATATTGCTTTGTCCAGGTTCACGCCAAGGCATTTATCCGTCTTCTTCTTGCGGTCATGTGAACATTTGGGGCAAGTGGTATAGACCTGACCCGTAAGCCTTCCCTGCGGAATGTGGATTTCGAAGTCTGAGTAGGTCATGCGTTGATCTTGTATTTATTCGGTTTGTCCTTCTTGCCCTCTGGTAGTTTCTTGATCGTCAGCCATGTATTCAGTTTTTGTTTCCATAGCCATTCTTCCTTTGGCGGGTTGGGGGCGTTACTGTGATGGGTGTAGCATTCGTTCCATGCCTGGTGCAAGTCCTTCCCGGGGTGCGTTACCTTTAACCTATCGATAAAGATTTCATCCGAAAATATTGATTTGGTCAAGTCCCCTTCCTCTTCCTTTTCCTTTACCTCTTCCTCTTCTTTATATTCTTCTTTTTCTTGTAGGGTATTTGATACCCTATTAAATACCCTATTGGATAGGCTATTCTTAATTATTGCCCTAAAGACAGGTTTATGTGCGGGAGACTTTTCTGATAGCTGACCATACTGAAAATTGATGAAGTCAGGGATGAAAACCTTACCGCTTGGCAGTACCTCTACATGAGAATCCAGAATCTTCATATCCACGGGCGTAACAGTCTCGCCGATGTAAAGTGAGGCTAATGCGTAGTTTGGCTCCCATACCCCGGCCTGGTCGCACCGTTCCGTGATGTACCTCCACAGGCATTTGTGTTTAGGGGATAGTTTCATAAACCACTCCTTCTCCCATATTTGGGTGTCAGTAAATCTTTTCGCCATTATGATTTTGTCCACTGGACATTAGAACAAGCCTTATCCCATAAATTAACCAGTACAGAATAATCTGGGTCTTGCGTATAAATAAAATTCTTTCTTGTTTCTCCGTTATTGTGGACTATCCCATCAAAAATCCCATATATGGAACCAATATCAAATGGACGATTTTTCCAATCGGCAGTTTCATCAAAATGAAAGTATCCCTTTTCATCAGGTGGTTGTCTCAGAATGTGGGCAAATTTTACCGGATCATCATCAAAAAAAGGCTTATCTCCAACCAGGAGAACAATGCAATTTCTTATTTCAGATGTCCGTCTTTTTTGTTCTTCAATTAGATCGGGGGTAATAAATGGTTTTACCTCAATCAGAATTGGATGCTCAGCGTAACGACTGCCTTTTATCATAAAATCAGGAGCCCACCCAACCATATCAAATGGTTCGTAATCTGCCTCCCATCCGATCAATCTAAAAAACTCAGCATATTTTGCCTCTAGTCTTGACCTGTACTTAATACCATTAATCTCTGTTGGTATAGCTTTTATCCCATAGTCCATAAAAAAGGAAGGGGGACAACTGGCTTTGGGTTTGCGCCCCCTCCACCATGTGTCCCCCGTAAAAAATTGAAACTATCGGGCGCAACCGATATTCCTAAAAATGATAATTCAAATAACGTCATTTTCCCTGACATTTACAACATTGATTTATACTTCTTAATCAGTATTTCAAGCGTTCCCCGGTCGTACTTTGCCTCGTTGTGGCGGCGTATTTCCAGCCTCGTTAAACGCTCCTGGCCGATCTTTTTTAGTAACCCCTCCCGGTAGCCTAAGAGGTTGCCATGAAGGAAGCAGTTATCATGAATCGACTGCCCGTGAACATTGTCCTCGTCCCACCTTACGGCTGAATGATGGCCGGCTGAGTAGAAATGCCCCGCGTTCATCTGAGATACGGGAAGGGTTTTGCCGGAACTGATACAAGTGAAGTAGCCATCCTTTGAATCCCGCTTTCGGATGTAGGCGTTAAAGACTTTATCCATGTCTTTTTTGAGTTGCGCAAGCGTTTTCTGTTTCTTCATAACCATCTGTTTGCGTATGCCCCAATTCTTATGGGCGTGTCAATAGCCTCAGTATGGTCCCACCCCCTTTTAATTCTTTGATAGATAGTCCAGTAGTGGCTATCCTTTTGCTTTTCATGCATAAGCATTTTGAGTGATACTTTTGAGCCGTGATAATCAACCATCAGGGTAACCTCCCTATTATTGCAGTTCGTTCTTTGGTCAACAAATCTGCAATTATCAGGAGAATAGCCCTTGTTATTATCTATCCGGTCAATGGTTAACCCTGGATTAAACCCATTCGACATAGCCCATGATTCAAATGCATCAAACTTATTCCATTCGGGGCATACTGTTATCCCCCTCTGAATGTACCTGTGGGCATCAATGTACTTCTTACTTGAGCATCGGTTTCTCATACCCCGCCAAGTGTTATAGCATTTCAGTTGCGCTAATGATCGTTGCTTTTTCATTTCTTTGCATTTTGTTGCCTACCCCTTAAATCCACTCTCATGCTTTCAATGTCTGCGTCTGAGTAGAGTAAAGCTAACCCTCGTTTGTGATCGCCTCCACATTTACCGGCTTTGATCTTCCTTGTCTGGGCGCGCTTGTAAACCACGTCACGGGTTATTTCGAGGATTTTAGCGGCATCCTCCACCGTCCATATTTTGTCTTGGTCTTCCATAGTCTTATCGTTTTATGCCCCAGTTAATTAGGTCTGCCTTGTCCTTCCTATCAAGCCTCTCCTGCTCTTCCAACTCTTTGCGCCTGAACTCTTCCCGTACACGTTGAGGGTAGCACGTTCGGAGGCTGAACATATGGACTGTGAAATACCTATCCTGAAGGTAGGGCTGGATTATTGCGCGGGTGCTCATATTAAAATAAGGTTGGTTGAATCTTTTCCAGTTCGGTTTTATTGAATCCGTATTTCTTCATGTCTTCTTTTGTTTGGATTGTTTCGTTAATCCACTTAGTCGCATCCATGTGAAATTTCTTCTTTATTTCAAACCCGTATGCCTTACGATTTAACTCAAGTGCCGCGACTAAAGAAGATCCACTACCCGCCACTGGGTCAATCACTACATCGCCCTCATCGGTAAATATTTCTATTATCTTCTTTAGCAATGCAATGGGTTTTTGTGTCGGGTGTAGTTTCTCAGTCTTCTCATCATCACGAATCCAGTCAAAGCAATTGAATACCATCTTACCTTTATTGTTAAACTTAGGCAATCTGTCACGGTAAAATAAAAGCCCATATTCGCAGTTACCCACGATCTTCATATTTGCCTTTAGGACTTGGGCTGAAAAGTTTTTTCTGAAGACTAGGTTAATATACCTGTTTAGTCCATACTTTTTACCAAGTTCAATTAGGGCAAATTGTTGCTCAAATTCACAAAATAGGAGCATACATGGGGCATTGCTTTTCATTCTCTTTGTCCCGTCTAGTTCTGTTCTATCCCTCATATCCTCCTTTTTCATCATGGTCGAGCAAAAGTGCATGAACTCAGCCGGCCTAAAATCTTTGTCAGTATCAAAAAACTCAGTACCGGCCAATGCGCTTTCCCCATTAGAATTGTCCCCATCTGTGTACCAAGCCGGATTAGAGGCGTAGGCATTATTCCCTAGATTGTAGGGTATATCGGCAATAATTAGTTGAGCTTTAGGGATTTGGTAAACCTTGAAATTCTGGAAATGGTCGTGATAAAGCATAGATTTAAATCATGAAATGTGAAGTCAAATATTTTGCAAACCGGATACACCCGACAAAAGACAGGACGATCAGCACTACTCCCGTCTCCGGTCTGTGACTCATAAAGAAAGCGTCAATCTCTTTAGAATAGCAGTAGGCCAGGACTATTCCGAAACAGCATACGAAGCAAGTGGCAATCCACAGGGCAACGTCAAGGATGGTGTTTTTCATGGGTTAGGGAAGTTAAATTCATTATTGAACGGCACAAAAACTTCTCTAACTATATCCTGTTGGTCATTGTTCCACACCTGATAAATCCATCCACCGGGGACTCGAATCACCGTGAAACAAGAAGACGCAGTATTACCATGATTCGGCGTTACCGCTAACACATCGTGCAACTCCATTGAATAAAGGTCTTTCATATCATTTGGGGATAAAATATACGTTGTATCGCTTTCCTTCAGGCCGTTCCCGTAGAACCTTCACGCCAAATTGCTTCTCTACGTTGCACACCCGGCTCCGTAGGTTGGGGAATCCTAGAACCTGATAGCTTTCATGGTCGGCTATCTTCCCTCCACGTTTGAGGAATAGATAGAGTTGTTGTGTCTGTGTCATATCAAAAGGCTAATCCTGAATCGTCTGCCGTTGAATGTTCCGATACTCCGGGCTTTTTGCTTTCGCCCTGCCATACGGTCTTACCGTTGCCAAGATACACCTTTGGCACTTTGGCCGTCCGTTCCTCTTTGCTCTGCCCCATCGTTATTTGGGTGTCCTTGCCGTACTGGTCAAGTTCATCATTGACGATGATGGAGATATCCAGGTACTTACCCTTCCCATCCTTTCCGGTTTTGATTTTGCTCTTATCAATCTTCTCCAGGTTGATAGATGCTCCTATGATTCTGCTCATATTTATTTGGTTAGTTCGTTTAAGAAGTTCCTGCAATATTCTACCCGTTTATGCGCCTTGTCTATGGCTTCGTCATCCCGGTCAATAATGAACTCAATGTACTTCTCTTCCATCGGAATGTCATCATAATTCGAGTTTTTATCTACACGCTCACAGGCTTGCAGATATGCCTCGTCAGCGTCCGGGTCAATGACGGCCATCGTGTACATTAGCTTGCGTTTCTGGTCCTCTATCAGCTTGTAAGGGGTGTTCACAAGGCAGTAAACAAGTCGGGCCTGTTTTGCCCCGGTAAGATCCATGTATGCCTGAAGTTGCCAAAAGTATTTTTTATCAACCGGCTTATGGAATACTGAAAAGAAGGTGAATATATCCCATGAGGTTTTAAGGTCAATAATCACGGAGGCGGTTTTGATTGTCTCCCCTATGAACAAGTCAGGAGTGCCGATGAAATAATCGTTATTGATTACCTCCTGGTTCTTGACAAAGAGGGTATCTTTTACGAGCGTGTAAAGGTCGATTGAATCCTCCTCGGCTAACAGTCCCTTTTCGATGAACTTGTTTGTAACGTCTTTATAGCGTCCGTACTTCTGCTGAATGTAGCATTCCATGAGGTGACTTTTTGCAGTCTCGCCTAGTTCCTCTTTCGTGCGGCTCTCTGTCATTATCAACCCCAAAGATGAGGGGTGGAATTTGTAGGTGTCGAAGGTCATTTCTTTTTATCGTTTAGAAGTTGTTTCCTTTTCTCTACCCTGTCGATCATTTCTACGTCCGGGGTGAAGGGGATGGTATCTTTCCGGTTAAGGTTAGCCCCGAAGATGTTACCAAAGTGATCGCAAGCGTCCTTGATGGCTACCGTCTTGGCGATAGGGAAGGCCATAGAGATAGCCCCGTTGTTTATGTTAATCAGGTCAGCCGGTGAAGTGCCCTTCTTTGTTTGCAGTTGTGCCGCCCCGATGCCGTCGTGCCAATCCATCTGCCCGGTGGCCGGGTTAAGGTAATGGACCCTTACCACGACATACACCCCGTTAAAGGCCGTCCCCTCACGCATGACCTCGATCCGGTAGGACTTGAATATCTTCCTCAAAAGGTACTCTACCTTGTCGATTGGGAGATACTTGTAATCCTGGATAAATGGGTGAGTCTTAACCCACTTGTCAGGCGGGGCCACGTTGAGTATGGCGTTCAGCCCCTCCGACTTCCCGGCCAGCTCTATCGAATCCTCGAATAGTTCGGACAGGGTTGGCAGTTTGCTTTCGGTCTTTGCTAGGTCGTTCATCTGAATTGTGCGTGTTTCGCTTTATCGGGTTTTACGGTATTGGACTGGTTGAAGTACGGGCTACACCGGGTGAGCCATATCATAATCATCGCTAAGGTCATCACCCAAAGTATTGATCGGATGAGTTTTGGGAGTGTCAGTCTTTGGAGCATAGTTTTTCAGGGTTTGTAGTTCGATTTCGATGTCGTTCATGGCGGTGAGGTGAAGTTGCAAATCCGCTTCGAGTTGCTGGATTCTGAACTTACGGAGGAACTCGCGCCCGTCTTGAGGGTTGCAGATGGAGGATAATTCGTTGAATAAATCGGTCATGGCTTGTAAAGTTTAATGGCTAATTGAATATAAAGGCCGTATTCGGCAATCTCTTCAGGGGTGTAACCCTCAGCTTTGCCAACAGACTCGAAAGTATCTTCCCACTCTTTGAAGGTTTTTGAATGACACCCGATAGAAATGTGTGTCTTTGAGGACACAGTAAAAAAGTGCCTAGTCCCCTGAATTTGTAGGGGCGATTTTCCCCATGCATCGCCGTAGACCCGTGCATTGCCGTAGACCAGTGCATTGCCGTAGACCAGTGCATTGCCGGAGACCCATGCATCATCTAAATTGCTCTCCTTCTCCACAAAGCCGCCTTTATCCCCGACCTTACCCCATTTACAGTCAATGGTTAATTCAATACGATAGAGGGTTACTCCAAAGATATTGGTGGTGGTCTCGTTGGTTAGTTTGAAATGTTTCATTATTTGAGTTTTTGGTTGCTGAAATGTTGCTCATCCCGTTCGGCCTGATTCGCTCCGTTCATGTCAGGGTCGTCCTCCTCCATCTTCATCTCCTGGATTACAATAGGCAGACAGTCTGGGCAGTAGTGGGCGAAGGAGTTCGGCTCCCAAGTGATGATGTTGGAATCGAAATGATCCTGACACAGGTTACACTTGATAAACTCAGGGACATATTCAATATCCTCTAATTTGGTGTTTCCGTCTGTGGCTCTCATACCGTTCGTTGTTTGGTTCAGTAAAGGTAGAAGGGTTTCTACCAATGTCAAGGGGTAGGGCTAAAATAAACAGGAAATATTTTTACCTCCCCAATTAGGATATATGGTAGAAATCTCTATACTTTTGGGCATGAAACTAATGACCGTCAGAGAATACGCTGAATATATAGGTAAGTCCGTACCGCTCGTTTATAAGCAAATCAAGCAAAACAAGGTGAAAACGGTTAGTAAGTTTGGACTCATTCTAATTAAGGCTGAATGAAACTATCCACCATCTTCACCCCCTACCGCTACGGTGACCCCTTCTGCGCCAAGCATGAGTGTTTAGCCTACTCCTGTTTTGCCCACACTGACCTGAACGGTGACCTTTGGTACTTTAGACATTACCTGAATTGAAACCAAGATATAGGATTTATTGGAGGGAATCAGCAAAGTGCCCTATTTCCGTTAAGACATGGGGTAACTGGCTTACATTTGAGGGGAATACTATAATCGTTCGAGTACAATGAAACCCTACATCGTCCCACAATTTGACTACCCCAGGCCGCTAAAGAAACGGCTTAGATTCATGAGCAAATGAAATACGACCTTAGACATATCGCCCTCACCGCTTTGGCTTACCTGACTATTGCTTTGACGCTGGCCCTGCTTTTATTCCGGTGTTCAAAGGAGGATCCTAACCC
>OFRE01000068.1_pt1 | contig 29144 bp, 25 predicted proteins | sample 1543061 | NCBI WGS metagenome assembly OFRE01 (sample SAMN07774218, study PRJEB24372) | wastewater metagenome | isolation source: Exp Tend NO 50WW | collected 2016-02
GGAAAGCCTTGGATTAGCTACGGAATATCTCAATCAACTTACCAAGCTATCCGCAGCGGTAGAAATTGGAGTCACGTAAAATGACCATTGCCTCAACTTTCGCCATTGCCACAAACGGCAACATCACTGGCTCGGCATTTGTACCGGGAACAGATACCCGCTTCTCAACGCTTGAACTGCACCAGTGGTTGCAAGACCTCGCCGATGACTCTGCGCCGACCGGTGACGACAATGTTTCTATCCTTGGCTCGAATCCTTCCGAGTTGGCCGGTAAGCGTAACGCCTCGCGACCGATGGCGCTCACACTGCTCAACGGCATCAACATTGATGACGCTGCCGCCAAGTGGTTCAAGTTCGGCTCCATTGAGCAATCCTCTGGTGCGGTGCTTTATACCGGCCTGAAGGTACTTGGTACGCTGGTCGCTTCCAGCCCGATCTACATTATCCAGAATGCTGCCAAGGTAACGAAGTATTGGAGCGACGCCGACTCGGCAAACTTCCAGATTCTTCTCAAGGCCAAGGCCGCTGGTGCGCTGATTGACTCGGGCAATGCAACGGTCTATTCCCGCAAATACGGTCAGACTTACTCGCACTTTGACGTAAACCTTGCTGCCGGTGGCGAACAGTCAGCAGCGCTTTCGACAGCACTGGACACCAACGTCAATACTGCGACGATGACACCGGTCATTGCCGCGAGTTACTTCCATACCTCAATTGGCGGCACGGCATCAACGGCCAAGATCACAATCGCTTATGGCGACACGACGGAGGACTTGGGCGGCGGTGCAGGATCATTGTTGCACAAAGGCACGATCACGCTGGACGGTTCCGTGTCGCTGGCCGATGCCTATCAGGCGCTGATGTGGGCTTGCTCTGAATCCTCAACGATCACCTTCAACAGTATTCCCGGCTATCGCTATCGCGTACTGCCGGGCCAAGTCTACGCCGAGAATGTACCGGCTCCGTTTGGCGCATTCGCTGGTGGCAAGTGGTTCGTTGCGCAGGGTTGGTGGCTGACTGGCGTAATGGCTGGCGACTCCAAGAATTATCAGCTTGTCTCGCACACGGGCGTTCCCGAAACCCCGCCAACCTCGATTGCTATCCAAGTCGGTGGCGTGGTTGCCGGTGACTACGTGATCGTGGCGCGTGATAGCGGCTCGGGTTTCAGCAACGATACGACGCTGGCCAGTTCAGCAATTGCCGGGGCAACCTCGGTCACACTGACCGCTGCGCCGACTGATACACCTACCGCGCCGGGTTCGCAGGCTTGTTACATCCGTATCAACGGCAACCGCCATACCTACACTGCACGCGCTGGAAACGTGATTACCGGGCTTTCGCCAGCCGTGCCGGTGGGCGACTACGCTTCCGGGCTGCCTGTGTTCATCCCGTTCATCGACGCCGTGGCCGCAGGCACCAGCATCCAGTCGGCGAACTTCCAATACGGTAGCAGCTTCACTTGCCGTTATCGCGTGCGCAAAGGCACGACGCCGAGCATTGTGCCGTTTGAATCGACGCTGGCTGTGACTTCCAACGGCGGGTCAGGTACGGCCGTTAGGAACCCTGATGAATGATGTCGAACTAAAGGCAAAAAAAGCTGCGTACGCAAGAGAGTGGCGAGCCGGAAAGAAAGAGCACCTAAAGCAATACAGGGCAACAAACCTTGCTTTGCTTAAAGGTTGCGAAGATAAGTATTCGGAATTCAGGGCCGCCGCCAATGAAAGAACGATGCGTTATGCAAAGGCTCATGATGCAGAACTTAAAAAACGGGCAGCGGATAAGAATCATTACTACACACCGGAGCGCGGAAAGATGCTTAGAAACAGATACGGCATTAAATACGCAACCCAAGTTTCTATGAAGTCCGCAAGGAAGCGCGCAGATGAAAAAGGTCAGCCTTTTGACCTGACGCCGGAATGGTATGACGCAGAGTTTGAAAAAGGGTGCGCTGTAACTGGATTGCCGCTTGATCCAAACGGAAGCAAAACGCCATTTACTGCACACGTCGACAAAATCATTCCGGCCCTCGGGTATTTAAAAAGCAACTGCCGGCTTGTTTGCGCCTGTTACAACCTAGCAAAGAAACACTGGACTGATGCCGACGTTTTGCGCATGGCAAAGGCTCTTGTTCTTCGTAACGCCGACGAGTAAACGACAGTGACCATCTCAATCGATTTTCCAAACGGTGTAATTGAAAGCACGGCAAGTATTCTTGACTTGCCGGTGTTTCATGCCGCCTTGCGCGATCTTGAGGATGATGCTGTCGGGGCCGTCTATCCGGTGACGCACAAGTGGAAGGCGCTTGATTTGGGTGGCGGGGCGTTTATGTACCAGTGCGACTTGATCAACGGCTATACGCTCAAGTTTCCGAACGCTGGAAACTACGCGATAAAGGGCAACCTTAACGGGACGATTGTCCCTGTGGCGGGCGTCTATGTCGAACGCCAAACAGCGCTGGCCTATGCCACCACGGCCATTGGAGGCTCAGGCCCGACCGCTGCTGACATCGCCCAAGCGGTGTGGGACAAGGTGCTGCCATGACCACAGCCGGTCAACGCCTAGTTTCCCTGTCAGGACTGCCAAGCGGTAGCGCACAAGCGCATCTGCTGGCGATCACGACCGGCACTGGCCCTGGCGAAACGATCTACGCGCCACGGATGACTGTTGTCACTCAGCAGCGCACGGCGACCGTCACCAGCCGACCGAAGCGCTCTGCTCCGCAAGTCGAGCCGGTTGCCAAGCAGGCCAAGGCACCGCAGAAGCAAAGCAGCAAGTACGCCTACGCATTCACCTCTGTCGAGCGCGTGGCTGTTTTAACCCAGGCTGACAGCGTGTTTATCACGCAGAAGCTATCGACAGAGACTGTCACAACCAAGGATGACGCGATAAGCGTTTCGCGTCGAAAGGCGTAATTTTTAAGAGGAAATAATCATGGCCGGCAAAACAGACGTATTTGAAAACGACATCCTGAAGCTGATCTTCAACGCAGTGGCGATTGCGAACTTTGCTGATAACGCCGCAACCTCACCGGCCACCACGCTGTACCTCAGTCTGCACACCGCTGACCCGACCGATGCCGCGTCCAACGGGCAGTCGACGTATGAGGTTACAGCCGGCGCAGTGCCGAACTATGCTCGTATTCCGATTGTTCGCTCGGCTGCGGGTTGGCTTGTTCTCGGTAACTCAGTCTCACCGGTGAATCCGATTGACTTCCCCACTGCCGGCGCAGGTATGAGCGGCACCGTTAACGCCACGCACGCAGGCATCGGCACGGCACTGACAGGCAACGGCAAGATGCTCTATACCGGGGCAATCAACCCGGTAATTATCATCGCTGCCGGCGTGACTCCTCGCTTCACCACTGCTTCGACCATTACGGAAGACTAAGCCATGACTATGACTATTCGCCGTCATTCGGTGAACGGTACGTCTGCTGGTGCGCCAGACCTGACCGGGCAGGCCGGATCGTTCATCGCTGTCATGGACTACTGCCTTGTGGATGGCTGCGGCTGGACAAAGGAGTTTTCAGGGACAAACCTTGCCACCTACCGTGCGCCGACAGGTAACCGCTTCCGATTTGCTGTAGATGATACCGGAGCGCAGAGCGCTGTCATTCGTGGGTTGGAAGTGGCGACCGAAGCAGGTGTTCTTGATGCCGCCGGATCACAGCTATTCCCGACAACCGGGCAGGCGGCAGCAGGGCTTTATCACTATAAAAGCTCGGTGGCCAGTGCAACGGCTCGCCCGTGGGCCTTCTTTTCCAACGGCTCGGCGTTCTACTTCCTATCAAGTGCAACAGGGGCGCTTGGCAATTTCACAGGCATGTTCTTTGGCGACACCCCATCGTTCAAAGCAGGCGACACGTCGAATACATCTATTGCTGGTGCGACTTTGGCAAACCAATCTGGACAGGGTTTGATTGCAGTTTCGATTGCGGCAAATGCTTCGTCAGCAGGTCATTATCTGGCACGCTCGCACACGCAAGTTGCAGGGGCGGTCGCCTGCGGTAAGTCATACGAAGCCCAGCGAGCCTACGGTACAACGTCAATGGGGGCTGGTGGTGTCAACTATCCGGCACCCATTACGGGTGGTATGGAGCTAAGTGCCTGCTACGCCAACGAGGTGTCTATCGGCATTCGCGCACGCTTCCCCGGCTTGTGGAATCCGCTACACCCGACTGCTCAATTACCAAGCACAGGCGATACGTTCAGCGGTAGCGGTCTGCTCGCGGGAAAAACTTTCGAAGTGTTCAAGATGTATGCCGACGCCGGCTGTTTAGTCATGGAAACTTCGGACACTTGGGGGACGTACTAAATGGCTGAACTCGGCGCGATTGGCTATGGGCTGAAAGGTAACGGGGTCGTCAAGTTCCCGATACCGTCAGCGTCGAGAGGGGCCGCATTCGGCGTTACTTGCTCGCGTAATCTGGTGCCTAAAAACGCAGATAGCGCTCAGTTCAACAAGGCCATTCCCGGCATCACCAAGCAGTTCAGCGCTCCGGTAGCAGGTGTTCTGGTCAGGCTTTATGACCGGGAGAGTGGGGCGCTGCTCGCCGAACAGATCAGCGGCGCCTCTGGCGAATTCAACTTCACCAACCTCAGTGACTCGGCTGACTACTTCTGCGTGGCGTTCAACTCGCCGGAGAATCTGCTCGGCGCAGACCTTCTGACGCCGGCTTAAGCTATGAGCTACACACCAACCCTTCCTGTTGTTTTCGACTTCGACGGCGCACCCTACGCGCCTGCGATGCCGATTACGCTGGAGTGGTATCCACCGGGCCACGGTAAGTTCGTATCGACCTCACGCACAACGGTATCGTTTGCGTCAAACTCGGTTTCAGCGGGTGACTTCAACTGGTCGTCGGGTACGGTATTCACGCCTCAAACATCAGAACGTGCCGTTTCCTTTGCCGGTAGCTCCATCTTCACTGCTGTGTATCCAGACCGAGCGATATCGTTCGCAGGGTCGACAACCCTTAACCTTGACTTCACGCGCTACTCTAATGCAACGCTAACGGTCGAAGGTGTAAGCACCCCATCTTTCATTGGTGAATCGGGGTTCGTTACAAATTTCTCAATGGCTTGCGTCGGCGATGCGACGTTCGACGGAGAGTCAACTGCTGAGAGCGCCTTCGCCGCGCTGGGTCGCACCGACATTGCACTGAAGTTCTCGTTCAACAAAGACGCGCAGATCATTTCCCGCGCAAAGGCTGTGTGCGGGTTCGTGAGTGATACGCCACGGCAAGGAGGTTTCGAGGCGGCAGGATCATCTATCGTTGAGTTTGCCGGCGTCGCTATCCGCAACGCTGCCTTTAACGCAGCTGGCGGGTCAAGTTTTATCGCACGCGGAACGCCGCTGCACACGGCACGGATACTGGTCGCCGGCACTAGCTCGGTAGAGTTTGCCTCAACAGGTCACAAGTTTTCTGCGGCTGGAGCCAGTCAGTTCTCGCCGGTATTCAGCAGCACGCGGCTTGTACCGACCTACGAGCCGACCATCGATATGTGCTTCGTAAAATCATCAGAACATAAAGTGTTTGTGCATACCCAATGAGCGGCGGAATAAACACGACTCGGAACGGTGCAACCATCGGCGTTGAAGGTGAACGCAAGATGGCTGACGAGCATGGCAACTACGGGTTTCGTACCGAGATGCGAAACAACCCTGATGGTTCGGTCACCATGCTGCGCACTCGCGACGGATGGAACGAATTTACAACCACTGGCAACAACTCCCTCGCGACGTACCCAAGAGGGTTCGGCATGGCGCCGGCAGCTACGCCTTCCTCCACGCTGTTCGTCCCGGATGATTGGCGCACGTTGACGAAATCATACAAGCCGCTTCAGCCAACGTACTTCGTCATGCCGCTGGCGACAAACTTTGCGTTCAATCCGAAAGAAGAGCACAAGTGGGCCGATGTCCTTTCGTGGCAAGGTGCGGAAGTCCGTGTGAATGGCCGAAGTTACAACACAGCCCGTGCACCGATAGAAACACCAGCGCAGTGTGTTCCAGTGTATGTAACAAACTCAACGTCATCTGAAGGGGCTGAGTATTACGCATCTGGCCACCTGTTCATGGTGGGAAAGATTGCTGTCTATTCGGTCAGTCAAACAGACGTGACTCGATATGTGATGACGCCGGAAACACCTATGCAGGAAGGACGTGCCTATCTTGGAGGTCCAAAAATAGTAGCCGGCGTAGCCAACCTATGGCAGCTATTTTTTGCTGGTGACCCTGCCACTGGTTTCTGGAGTTTCCTGCACGCAACCATGTCTATGGGGTCTGACGGTAGCGTAGCTATTTCCGACCACGCGGCGTATCCGTGCTGGGGGCCGGGTACTGCTCCGACATCGGTAAACTACTCCCACACAGAGACACACGAAGGCTACCAGATGCCTGACACCCTAATCGGGTGGAGAGCGAAGCTGGAGATTCTCTCGCGGGCGTATGATGGGGGAGGTGAAAACTTCCTGCAAGCCATCCACATGGCTTATAAATCAACGGATGCTGCGGTGACAACCGGCACTAACAGTTACTGCCGCTGGATAAACGATGTGGCCGACTACAGCGGAGAATCAGCGCCTCAGTCCTTCACTATTGCCGGGGAGTCGTTTTCTCGATCAGGGTCATGTAGCAAAACCAAGACGATTGGCGCAGGCTATGTTTGGCGCGACGCTGAAACGTATCAGGGCGAGGACCAGTTCAACGAATCCAACCTCGAATCCATAATGACAGCGCACCACGGTTGGTGGACATATGGTGGACCGGGAGTTCCGCAGAACACACCTGTGGGAACACTAACGCTTTCTCTCGGCGGGGAGATCGACGCGACGCTAAGACAGAACCGTGAGACGGCAAACTGTACGGTTGATTCGGTCCTATCGCACGGCAGCGAAAAACTAATCGAAGTAACCGCCGTCCGGTATGACGAGTGGGGTAGTTATACACACGTCACGCCAATTGGTTACGTGAACGGTGCGTTGGGTGAAACCGTTGCTCTCGCCACCGTCAGCGCGGAAATACCTGTCCTTTCTGCGTACCCGGGTGGGATGACAGATGAAGAATTTAAGACGTGGCTCGCTGAATGGATGGCCTATAGGCGAGCTGTTGCCACATTTACAATGGGCGAACTCGGTCCGGGGGTCAATATGTATGCCGGGTTGAACGTCATTCACCATAACGGGCAGGGGCAACAACTGCCCTACAGCCGGCAATATGAAACCTCTGGGAAATCAACCTCGTCAATCAGCTTCTCGACGAACGACTACTTTCTGTACGACACCGAGAACGGTGTGTACGGCTGCATCTCAGGTAGTTTTAGTGCTAGCGAAGAAACAGGTAACGGCTGCACCGCGACACTGGCTGTCACCCTTAGCATAACCACTCCGCAGGGCAGCTACTCCAAGCAGTTGTGTTCATTGACCCTGCCGATGTCGGACATCCTTCCTTTGATCTCAGAGTCTACAGGGCTTGTTGCCGACTATTTGCCAACCCCTGCCTATAGCTGCATGTTCGCTCCGAAGATACGAACCCAAGGATGCTTCCACGGCATCGCCTACACAACAGCTTATGAGCAGCAGGCCGGCGCCATGCCGCACTTTTTCGCGAACTTCAAACTGTCCCTGTGTGGCCATAACGGCGGCAACGAGGACAGTGAGGATAGCGGCACCGGTAACAGTCTCGTGGTCATGCCCGGGCACCTCATCGAGATGCTGCACTGTTACGTATACTCAAGCTCTTATGGGATGGACCCTGACTACAGCTACCCGGTACATAGGGTAGCCACGTACAACACCATTCAAAAGGGGTTGTTCGAAAAGTCATGGGTTGTTCACCTACACAACAACGACCAAGGAAACTGGACGGGTAATGTAGACCTTGCCAATTTCAATCTGACTACAACCGGAGTGTTCCGCACATGAAAACTACACCTATCGGCCAATTATTTCGAGGATGTCTTGAACGCTTGATATGCAAGCACAGCCTCTTCTTTTGTAGAGAAAGTGCCTAAGTGTTTTTGCACGCCACACACTTTTATTCTAGCCTCCCACTTATCTTCGGATTTTGCACGCCTAGCCAAACGGACTCCGGTAATTCCAGATTTGCTGGTGTCGCTTCGTTTGGACTTGGCCGGTGCAGGCGACGCCCCTTTAGCAACATCGCCAAGAACGTGATAAGACTCCTTAGCCGACAAGTACGCAGCGTGTGCAAGTTCTGCTGTGGCAAAGTTTCCGAGGTGGAGTTCTTTCCCGCCAACCGTAATTCGCGCCCGAAAGTTATTTCTTCCGTGCTTCTTGTGAGCGCCAAGAAGCCCTGTTTCGTTGTTAGCGTGCGCCGCTCGTTGGTTGCCTTGGTTTTCAGAAACAGATGCTTCTCGCAGGTTGCAAATGCGGTTATCTGTTGGGTCGCCGTTAATGTGGTCGATAAGCTGTTTCGGCCAGCTTCCATAAACATAGAGCCATGCGAGGCGGTGCGCCTTAAACCTGCTGTACCCAATAGTTATGTGCCGTCGCCCTTCGCTGCCCGGAGTACCCGCGACATCCCCGGCTTTTGTTCCTTGGCAAGATACCCGCCACACGAATGCGCCGGTATCAGGATCGTACGAGAGAAGTTCTCTCAGGTACTCAGCGGTCAATTCTTCTTTTACAATACGCGCAGCCATGACGACTCCTTAATAGTCAGATTGGTTAGAGCCTGTGTCGCGGTGCAAACGCCTCACAGGCTCGTTCAGTTTACAGGAGTATCGGTATGACAACAACGCAAAAACTCGGCCCTTGGTTGGGCATCAACAACCGACTTCCTGACTTCGCGCTGCAGGTCGACAAGAAGGGCGATTATCTCTCCCTGGCTGAAAATATCGACGTGGATAATTCAGGAAGTTTGCTTCGCCGCGAATCTGAGTCGCTGCTGCAAGCCATGACTGCGCCGCATTCGCTGCTTATGATTTCCGACACGCAGGGCTATCTCGTTCGCGCTGGCATGCTGTACCTCGCCACACTCAGCCCAACCTATTCCGAAGCGCTGGCCAAGAGCTTGACCAGCAACGAGCGCATGACCTGGGTACAAGCGGGCGAGGACATCTATTTTTCCAACGGCACGGACTCGGGCCGGATCACTGGCGGCGCATTCTTCCCGCTTGGCTTGCCCACGCCATCGGCACCAGGCACCGGCACAACAACTGGATCGTTCTTTCCGGGCGCCTATCAGGTATCGGTCAGTTATTGGAACGCGGCAACAGGCGAAGAGGGCGGCGTATCGCCATCAAGCAGCCAGGCGGTAAGCGGTGGATTGGTCGTGACACTCCCTGCGGCCGTAGTTGGTGCAACGCACGTCAACGTTTATGTTTCAACGGTGAATGGATCTATTCCGATGCTGGCCGGCAGCTACGCAGTTGGCACGGCCACTGCTGATTTTTCGGCAATGCCGGCAACGTTGCGTGAAGCACCGCAGCGTTTCGAGGCGCCGCTGCCGGCTGGCCGATTGTTCATGTCAGGAAGCAAGCTATGCAGCGCAGTTGGAAAGCTGGTCTATGTCGGCCTGCCCTATCGCTATGGGTATTACGATGTGGTGGCCGGATACCTTGAGTTTCCCGAGACTGTGGCCGTCGCCATTGAAAACCAGATGGGAACCTACGTTGCCACGACCAAAAAAACGCACTGGTTCCCCGGTGATCTGGCCGATGTGCAGGGCGTGGTCAGTGATCCGCTGCCGTTTGGCGGTGTGCCTGGCACAGAGTTTCGCCATCCATCAACTACTGCGTGCGGGTGGTTTAGTGACGATGGTTTCATTATTGCCGACACGCAAGGGCAGGTTGTTTCCGCAACGGCTGACGTGCTGGATCAGGATGCGCCAGCCGAAGGCGTTGCCAATGTGCGCGTGACTGATGGTTATGTGCGCGTCTATTCCTGCGGATACTGCCTGAATCTGGAGAGCAATGCCGTTACTGAATATCTTGGCTACGACTTCACCAGCTTTGCCGGCGACTATGGGACTAAGGCCGATGGCGTCTATGTGCTGACTGGCGGTCCTGATATTGCTTGGCGTTACGGTCTTGGCAAACAGAATTTCGGTAGTGAAGCAATCAAGTACATGCCGGCAATCTATCTTGGTTGTTCATCGACTGAGCCGCTATCGGTACGCATCAAGACGGCTGATGGTGATGATTATGACTATGAGGCCAGATCATGCAGCGACACAATCAAGCAACACCGGGTTGATCCTGGCCTTGGCCTTGAGTCGAACTGGTTTGATCTTGAACTATTCGGCAAATCCGACTTTACTTTAGCGTCCATTTCGTTCGCACCAACCGCTTCCACCAGGAGAATATAAATGGGAATAATCTCACCGCCATCTGGAAACTTTACCCCCGGCGCTTTGACCGCACTATCGTTGGCTGTCGAAATGATCAATGCGTCATGGGATTTAGGCAACACGAAATCAGGCGAACTGGCTGGCGTAATTGCCAATACCGACACGCATCTTGATCTTGCATCGGTCCCGACATTAAGCACAAGCACCATTTCACCGGCTGCGGTGACAGAGCCTACCATCACTATCGCAGATACTGACCCGGCAAGTATCTATTCCGACTTCAATACGCAGCGTGACGCGCTCATGGGGGTGCTTGAAACAAAGTTCACGGCATTCATCAATGCGAACTTCCCGAATGAAGCTACGCTTTTTGCAAAAGCAGAAACATGGCTGCAAAACGCGATGGATGCCGAATCCGGGTTGCCGGCTACGGTGCAGGCGCAAATATGGGGTGATGATCAGGCGCGAATCTTGGCAGAGTCTAGCCGTGCCAAGGATGCTGTTCTGGCAACATTCGCCACGCGACGGATGCCACTGCCGGGCGGTCAGGCAGCAAGTGCGGTGCTTCAGATTGACCAGGCTGCGCAAGACAAGCTGGCTGAGTCAAGCCGGAAAATTGCGGTGATGTCCGTTGAGCAGTTCCGGTTTTTAATCGAGAAGGTGGCTTCGTTCCGCAAACTATCAATGGATTCCTGCTTGGAATACATCAAGAATCTGGCCACAAACAACGCTGAAGCCAGCCGACTTGTAGGCTATGGGTACGACGCGCAGAGCAAAATGATCAGCGCCGCAAGTCAGTTTCTCAATAGCCGGGTTGCAATTGCCGAGCAGATAAACAAAGTGGCTGAATTCAATACCAGCACTCAGCTTGATGCGGCGGCAAAAAATCAATTGGTCAGCATGCAGATGGTTGATGCAAAGCTAAAAGCGCTGCTCGCGCAAGTGACTGTTCTAGGACAGCAATGCAACGCACTGTTCAACAACCTGCACGCCAACGCCGGAACACAATATACAGTCACCGGAACTTGATTTACTCAGCAACAAACAAGCCGCCTCCGGGCGGTTTTTTGTTATTTGTACGGGGTGTAAAATGATTACTATTGATTGCCTAGCGGCAGGCATACTTTTATAAGGAGTTGGTCATGGGCATGTTCGATATGAGCTACAAAGACGTTGAGGATGGCGCCATCGGTGTTGAAGGAAAGAAAAAGAAGACCCTTGCACCGGACGCGCCAGCACAGACAATCCCGGTCGACAAACCAGCGCAAGGAATTTCTGCGCCGCCAATATCGCTAGGCGCTGGACAGCCGCCGACGATCTACGGTAACGGCGGTCTTCCCGCTGATGTCGTGCAGCGCGGCATTGATACGATGCGCAGCCAGTTGGCTACGCCACAAGTCGCCCAACCAGCGCAGGCAACCGCCGAGGCTGGAGCCGTCAAGCCGGTTGACGCTAGTCGCCCTTGGTATGCTGGCACAGACTCGCGTGATGAGCGAACAGGTCTTGAAATGGAGCGTGCGCGGCGAGGCGAGGCGACGCAGGCTGGCGTTTTGAATGATCCAGTAAAGAGCGCGATTCAGTACGGCGTAGTTGGGGCGCCTGCCGCAACTGTTCAGCAGCAACAAGCAACAGAGCCAGTTTCGATTGCTTCCCTTCCGGCTGTTTCTTCGCCACAACAAAGCTATCAGCCAGGATCTGTCATGGCGAAAGTTGCGGCAGGAAATGACACCTATGTGCAAAGCAAGGCTGGCGATCCTGTTGCGCCAGTATCAGTTAAGCCAGGCTTCAACAAGGACGGAATCATTACTGCCGAATCTGCACAGTCAGCCTATGCCAACAACGCAACGGGCAACAAAGGCATCATGGGAAACGCCAATGTCTTCGGCACGATGGATATGGCCAGCGCCAATGCAGTAGATCAACGGGCAAACAATGTTCGTCAGCAAATGATTGATGCCCAAGTAGGCAACGGTACAGGCAAGCCGGTTAGCTGGCAGGATCAGCACGGCAACGCCGATCCTGAAAAGCAGCGTATCGCTGACAGTAACGCCTTGCTCAACAAGTGGGATAAGCAATATCAAAATGGGCAAGCGATAGCTGAAATTGGGCGCAATCCAAAGGCGGCAAACGCTATTGCTGCAATGATGGCGGCGAGCGGCCACGATGAAACAAGCATGGTGGGGCAAAAGATTTCGGCAGAAGTGGCAGATAATCGAGAGCAAACAGTTCGTCGTGGCCAGAATATCGGCGCCGATATTGAAGCGGCGAAACTGTCTGGTAATCCAATGGATAACCTGCTCAAGAAAAATCAAGCGAAGACAGAGGCAGTAAAAACAGATACCGCAAAGATGTTGGCCGATCTTGAGAAAAAGGCAATAGCCGGCGATGCAAATGCGCTGGCTACCTATCGCGCCCTGACGACCAAAGCAAAAGACGGCAAATACTCTGCCCATGTGGTTGGTGGTGGCGTCAATGAACTTGGCCAGGCGCAACCACAATACCTTGGCGTAACTGGTTCTGATGGTTCGGTACAGTTCCATCGACCTGGGCAACAGGGCCAGCAGGCGCAAGCGCCAGCATCCGCGATTGAATACCTGAAGAAAAACCCAAATCAGGCCGAAGCCTTCAAAGCCAAGTACGGCTATCTTCCCTCTTAAGGTCCATACAATGAGCAATCCATTTGACCAGTTTGACAGCACAGAGTCTGGCGCAGCAAACCCGTTCGATCAGTTTGACGCGGCAAAGCCTGCCAAGAAGCAAGGCATCATGGCCGAACTTGGCTCTAGTCTGAAGCGGGGGATTGGCAGCACCATAGACTATGGCAAGGTAAGCCTTACCGATAATCCGGACGAAATTGCCGGCATTGTTTCCGATAACCTGCGCAACCAAGCCCCACAATCGGCGGCTCGTCAGAAGATGAATACTGACATCCAGCCTTATGCTCAGGAAGCGGCTGACGCGCAAGGCATCATGGCGAATATTGGCGCCTATGGGAAGCTGGCCGGAAAGAGAGCATTACAGTTAGCAGAGAATCCGCGTGAGTTCGCAGGAATGGTTGCAGAGAATCTGCCTAATTCTGCACCCGGCATTGCCGGCATGATAGCTGGTGGAGTGGCTGGTGCTGCTACACCTATCCCGTTTGGCACAGCAATTGGCGGCGTTGTCGGCGGTACCGCAGGTGGATACAAGATCGAACAAGGTTCATCAATGTTCGATCAGATCACGAAGGAAGCACAGGCGCGTGGCATTGACACGAACGATAAGGCCGCGCTGTCCGGCATGATTTCAGAAAAATACCCTGAGTTTTTGAAAGCATCACAACTCAAGGGTATTGGTACGGCTGGTACTGATGCGGCGCTAAATGTTGCAACGCTTGGCGTTGCCGGCATGGGTGAGCGCACGCTGGTTAAGGAGGCTCGTACTGTAGCAGATCTAGCCAAGGCAGGAACGATCACCGGTGAGGAGGCGGCAAGTACGTTGGCTGGCATCGAGGCCAAGAACGCAGGACGAAACACGATAGGCCAGAAGGTATTGCGTGGCACTGGTGTAACGGCTGGAGAAATGGCTGGCGAGTCGGCATCTGAAGCTGTTGGTCAGCAACTAGCTTATGGAAAACTTGATCCGCTTGATGTGATCGACGAAGGCTTGTTGGCATTCGGCCAGGGTGTTGGCATGGCCGCTGGCCGCAAGTTCATCAGCCCGTTAGTTGGCGCCACAGACAAAGATACGATAACGCAGGAAATCGAGCGTGCACGCAGTTTTGCAGCAGACTTGAATGCATCGGTCGGCGGTGATCCAAATGCCGTTCCAACATTGGTTACTGACTTCGGGCCGATCCAGCGGCGCATTGACGAGCTACATGGCGTCGACGCTACTCAGATGGACGACAAGGCTAGGGCGCAATACGAGAAAGATTTCGAAGCCGCCTATGGCGAGGTAGTTGGCTACACGACCGATGCAAACGGGCTGGAAATTCCATTCACAGTTGGCGACTACCTGAATTCTCAGGTTCGTTCAGCCGACATGACGCGAGACAAACCGCTTGCCGCAGGCGCTAATGATCAGTCAGCTAACCGGCTTTCCCAATTGGCCGACGAAGAATCAACGCAGCAACCGGATATTGCCCCAGCAGCACGCGGCATTGCCGCCGCTCCAGTTATCCCGGTTGTTGGCCCGCTTTCTGCCGTGGCAAATGCTGCGGTTCAATCGGGAGCGCACCAAGCCACGGTGATGCAGCAGGCCGCAGCAATTGCCACTGGCAAAACAGAATCTGCCACTGGCAAAACAGAATCTGCCACTGGCAAATCCGGCACGCCTGCCGGGGCGCAGAAGGTAGCGACTGCGCCAGCCCAAGGGCCGTTGACCGAAGTTGCTGGGCAAGCGCCTAATGTAGCAACCCCCGCGCCTAATCCAGTAACCCCGGCCAATGCTGCGCCGGCCACCACTGCCGGCGACCCATTCATCCGTTCGCGCACCGACGCGCAACTGAACTGGCTGGCTGAACGTGGTAAGCCTGAATTGAAGGCGGCTGCGGCGGCCGAGATTAAGGCGCGGGCGGGTCAAGTAAGCGCCGCACCAGAAATCCCGAACGGCGATGGCGTGACCAATGCACCGACCGATACCGGAATTCCGATGTCGGCCGCCAATGCGCCGTCAAGAATGTTTGACCCTAAAGGGCTGCAGCCCGGAACGCCAGAGTACAACGCTGCATTTGATGCGTGGAACAGTGAGCGAGCCCAAAGCCAATCTGACGATTCGGGCAATAGACAGCGCGAAGAAAATAAATCCGCCGTAGCCAAAAAAAATGGTTGGCGCAAAAGACTGATTGACTGGTTCAACGGCGCAAGCCATGGCGATACGATTACGACCGACATTGAAGGCGAGCAATATCAGGTTGTCGAAAAAACCATTACGCGTAATGGCAAGCAGATCAAGCAAAAGCTACTTGTTGAAAAGAATGGAAGCGGCGAAGGCAGCGACAGGGTAATCATTGAAAATAGGGATGGAGAATCGCACCAAGCGCCGAACACAAACCAGGGGATTGATGAGTTCGCCGGCAATGCTGCACAACCTGAAACAGAAACGGACTCCAAGGGCGCATCTCTAGGAAAATTGCTTGAAGATGGAATAGCCAAAACATCAACAGCCAATCAAGAACCAGTCAAGAACGCATCGCCTTCTGCTGCAACGGTTTCGGATGAATCGGTGGCGCCGAAGCAAGCGCCGATCAAGAAAGATGAGCAGCCGAAAAATGCTTCCGATAGGCTACGAAGCGGAGAAATAAACGTCGAGCAATTCATGGCGGCAACTGGCCTTACAGATGAAGATGTAGGATTTTTGACCAGTAATGATCTTAATCAAAAGGCCGATAACGCAGCAAAAGAAGAAAGCCCGTACTTTGCCGCAATCAAGAAACTAAGCGCAGCAATCTTCAAAGAGATGGAAGGGCTGTCTCGCGGATCAACCGCGCCTTCTCGCCGCGCATACGATGCAAATCTAGCAAAGTACAAAGCGGCGCAGGATACGCTCAACGTTATTGCGAAGAATTTTGAGCACCCGTTCAGAAACACGCTGATTGCAAAGCTGCCTCCATTCCTAGAGTCCCGCTATGGAAAGCAATGGGATGGCATTGAGTATGGCGACAAGGCGAAGAAGGCATATCGCAAAGACAGCTACAGGAAATGGGTTGATCTGCTGATTGAGGCTGCTCGCAACAAGAATGCTTCGGTCGATGCCGTATCACAGCCGAAAACCGACGCCACCCCGAAAGCTAAGGTTGATTACAACGGTGATAGCGACGAAGTTGGTCGAATGGTCGGACGTTTGTATTCAGCGTTTCACAATTCACCAAAGGGAACTGGCGACGGCTTCAATCCGATAAGCATTGATGATGTTTCGGCGGTTGTCGAAGAGGCAAAGAAGGTTGGAATAACCGTAAGCAAGCGGCCAGATACTTCATACAGCGCAGTGTGGGATATATCGACGCCAGCAGGAAATGAGTATCTGGCGTATCTGTCACCAGAAGGACGTGGAACATGGAAGTCTTTTGCCGATAATTCAAAGACTGCCCCGGAAGACAAGCAGGACAGGGCGCCTGCATCAAAGCCGAAGGCCCGCAACAAGATCGAGCCCGAGAAGGATTCCCTTTTCGTGGCCATAGCCAAGGCCGGCGGCATGGATACCGACGAACTGCTATCAAACGGCATCGACTCCAACGACATCACATTCGAGACTGCCGCACAGGTAAAGAAGAATGGCCAACTTAGCAAGAAGCGCCGGATGCCGATTTCCTTTGGCTTTGCGCTGCCTCTGCACAAGAAAGGCGGCATGTCTTTCGACGCGATGCGCGAGGCGATGCAGCAGTACGGCTACATGCCGCAGGACGCCACGAAGAACGACGCTATCGACCTGTTCCGCCAGGAGCTTGCCGGCGAACCTGTATTCACGCCGCAGGCTATCGAGCAACAGCAGAGCCAGGACCAAGAAGAATTCGACAAGATGATGCAGGAAGAGCAAGATCGGATTGACGCCGAACTTGCTGCACAGGAAATCGTCGAGGACGAAACAGGCTTCAATGACCTGTCCTTTGATGAACAATCGCTGGCCAACGACTTTGCCGAATTTGCTTTCGGCGAAAGTGGCAAGCAAGACGACAATGCAACCCGAGCCGGAATGCGTGCGCTCGGCTTTACGGAGGAAGAAATCAATGACGAACTTGCAAAGAATTCGCAGAGTCAGCGAGAAAGCGAAGAAATTGCCGGAAGACCGGGCCAAGAAGGCGGCGCTGATCGGAATGGAAATCGGGCGCAAGATGCGCAAGCACGTCAACGCGATGGCGAAGAAGGCTTCGACCTAGCCGGCCAGACGAACACGCAAGCTGCCGAGCAATTCGCGCAGCAGCAGGCCGCAAAGGATAAGGAAGCGGCCGACAAGAAGGCGGCTGACGACAAGGCAAAGGCCGACGCCGAGGCAAATGATTTTCGACTTGCTGGATCTGATCGTGCCGCCGATGTAGCGATTGCCGGCGGGCAAGTCGGTTTGTTTGGCGCCAATGGACAGCCAACGAAAAGCGCCGAGCAATCCACAGCGTCCGACTCCCCGGCATCTGATGCAGAACTTGAGCGCCGCATCCTGATCGCCGCTGACTCTATCGACAAGTTGCGAAAGGTCGATGTTGAGCGCGTTTTGATGCAAGGAAATATCGACCAGCAGAAGATGGCCGAGTACATCAAGCGCAAGCGGCCTGAGCTGGCCGGAGAAGTTGATGATGTGATGGCCGATATTGCGCCCGCCAAGCCTGTGGAATCAGCCCCATCTGAAATGGATGCGCTCAAGGCCGAGATGGGCCAGGCCATCGGTGAACTTGCCTCTATCCTTGGCGCCAAGCAGAACCTGACGCCCGAGGAAGAATCGCGCATCATTCCGGTGATGTCGAAGATTTTTCGCATTGCCGCGAAGATGGGATACATCAAGTTCAAGGACGCAGCAAAGTATGTTCTTGACCAGATCCGGCAACTGGCCGGCGCCGACGTAGCCGACAAGATCAGCATCGACAACCTGCAGGCCGGTTACATCAACATCGCAAAGGAGATTGGCGGCGACAAACGCGAGGCCATGTCCTATGATTCAATCGAAGACTTGGAGAAAGCAAATGTCACTGACCAGCGTAGCGGCACCAATCTGGAACCAGATAGCGGAAACGCAGGAACTGCGGACGCCATGGGCGAAGAAGGCATTCGCGCTGGACGCGATGGAAATGGCGGAACTGGAAGATCAGGAATACAAGGTAGCGAAGAGCCAGTACGGGCAGGCAGTAGCGGCAAGCTATCTGGACCTGAAGCCGTTGCTTCTGGAGAACGTGGCAATCTCGAAATTTACACAGGAGCAACCGAACTATCGCCAGGCTCTGCCGGAAATAGTGTCGATAGCGGAAGCCGTGATAGTGGCCTCGCAGGACCGCCCGTTGAACCCGATGCAGCAAAAGCAACTCGCCAGTCTGCTACAGGCCCAAATGACCTGAAGGAAAAGGTTCTTGCGCAGGCCAAGGCCGACAAGAACGCAACCAACAAGGAAGGTATCGAGGCAATCCGCGCCGCGTTGCCTATCCTCACCGAGAACCAGCAGGACGATGTAGCCAAGGCCGAGGCGCGATTTGCCGTGCCCGATGGCTACGGAATGCTTTTCACCAATGGCACGGGAACCGGGAAGACATTCACCGGGCTAGGCGTCATCAAGCGCTTTGCTAATCAGGGCAAGAAGAACATTCTGATTGTGGCGCCGAATGACAAGATTATCGAGGACTGGCAGAAGTCGGGCGCCTTGCTCGGTCTGGACCTGTCGCGCCTGGCTGATACCAACGATGCCGGAAAAGGGATCGTCATCACGACCTATGCCAACATGGGCCAGAACAATGCCCTGGCTTCCCGCGACTGGGATCTCGTCGTTCATGACGAGGCGCATTACCTGGCGATGGACAAGGACGGCACCAATACCAATGCGCTGAAGAACCTGCGGGCCATCACCTTGCATCCTGACGGCGTGTTTCAGCGCCACAATATGCAGAACGCGGCAGACATTCAGAAGTTGGCCGAACTGGACGCCGACGCCAAGATGCAGCGCTTATCCGACGACGAGCGCAATTGGTATGCCGCCGAGCAGACACAGAAAGCCGCCGACAAGCTGCGCAACGAACTGAAGGCCAAGCAGGACGCCATCAAGGAAGACGTTGCTGCCAAGCAAGGCGAAAAGCGCACCCGCGCCCTGTTCCTGTCCGCCACCCCGTTCGCCTACGAAAAGACGGTCGACTGGGCCAACGGCTACATCTTCGACTACAACGAAGGCCGGGGCGACGAAAGCCGTGAATTCCGTGGCTACAACACCGGCAGCAACAGCGACCAGTTCATGATGCAGCACTTTGGCTACCGGATGCGCTACGGCAAGCTGACACAACCCGATGCCAAGGTGGACAGCGGCCTGATGCAACGCCAGTTCAATACCTGGCTGAAGAAGAAAGGTTCGCTGTCGGGCCGGATGCTTGACGTATCGGCCGACTATGACCGCAAGTTCATCCTTGTTGATTCTGCCATTGGCCGGCGCATTGATGATGCGCTGCAGTGGTTTGGTGTTAAACGCAAGGAACTCGATAAGGAAATCAATCCGGACGGAAACAGGTTTGCATCGATGATGAGTGAGCCCGACCCGAGATCAGTTGCGCTGTACTCAATACAGGATTCAATTGCAGCAAACTTCGATTACCTTTCGCGCCGCTACCTGCTCGAATCAATCAAGGCAAAAGAGGTTGTCCCGCATGTTCGCGAACATTTGGCGCTTGGCCGCAAGGTTGTCGTATTCCACGACTACCTAAAGGGTGGCGGGTTCAATCCGTTTATTATTGATTTCCAGCGCGGCGATCCTGAGAATGAAAAAAGCGCGCAGATGCAAGCAGCCTACAACCAAGTTGTGCGTGAATTCAATGCTGAGTTCAGCGACATTATCGATTCTGACCTGTTCCGCCAGTCATCGCCGATTGATATGTTCAAGCAGGAATTCCCTGATGTGCTGATGTTCAATGGAAATGTTTCGCAGAAACAACGCCGGGCGAACGTGGCCAAGTTTCAAGATGATGCCAGCGGCCCTCAAGTAATCCTTGTTCAATCACAGGCCGGTAAGGAAGGGATCAGCCTGCACGACACGACCGGAAAGCACCAGCGCGTTCTGTTCAACCTTGGCCAGCCGACGCAGCCGACCACAGCCATTCAGCAAGAGGGGCGCATCTACCGCACCGGCCAGGTTACAGACGCCATCTTCCGTTACCTGAATACAGGAAGCGGATGGGAAGAATGGGCTTTCGCCACGACTATCGCCCAGCGTGCCAGCGCCGCCGAGAATCTTGGCATGGGCGAACAGGCGCGGTCGCTCAAGGACGCATTCATTTCCGGATTCGAGGAATCGGGCGACTACCGTGCCGGCATGGAGAACGAAGGCAAGGGCGGCAAGGAGCGCGACAAGGCCGCGAATGATGCGCTGACCGAGTACGATCGTGCGCGGGCTTTCTACTTTGGCACGCAGAAGAAGACCAGCAAGACCAAGGCGCAGGAAGGCGCCGACTACTTTGCTACACCGGAGCCTGTTGGTTTGAAGATGGTCGAGTGGGCAGACATCCGACCGGGCGAAAAGGTGCTTGAGCCATCCGCCGGCCATGGTGCTATTGCTCGATGGATTCCCGATACTGCCGAGAAGACGGCTATCGAGCCGAGCATGGCGCTACGCCCACGCCTGGCCATGGTGTTTGATGGTCAGATCATCGACAGCGATTTCGAGTCGCTGAACGTCGTCAATAAGTTCGACGCCATTGTGATGAATCCGCCGTTCGGCACGGCAGGCAAAACCGCTGTTGATCATCTGGCCAAGGCGGCTACGCACTTGCGCGATGGCGGCCGTATTGTTGCGCTGCTGCCCACTGGGCCGGCGGCCGACAAGAAGTTCGACAAGTGGTTCTACGAAGAATCCAGTAAGCCCGCAAAGCCGCTTGGAACCATCTCTATTGACGGTAAGGAAGTGTCGATCTACAAGGGCGACAGCGTTGAATCGCGTGCATCATGGGCGCCGGCTGGAGTTGTTACCGGATGGCGCAACGGGGCGCCAATGGTCAAGGCGACCGCGCCAGAATTCGGCGGCGCTGTATCAATGGTTAGCGGCGCATCGATTAAGTCGATTACCCCCGGAGATCGCACTGAGTCAGTTCGGCCGGCCAAAGACCTATACATGATTGGCGACATCAAACTGCCAGGCGTGACGTTTGAACGCGCCGGAACGGGCGTCATGACGCGGATCGTTGTCATTGAAAAAGTCACCGACAAGGATGCTGCCTCGCGACTCACTGAGCGCCAGCGCGACTATTCAGACATTGGAGACATCAACGGACTGTTCGACAAAATCGAAGACGTTTCGCTGCCGAGCCGATCCAAGCCGATTGAATCAGAGCCAGAGCCTGCCGCTACGCAGAATCGCACTCGGGCAGAAAAGCCGGCGCCGGCCAAAGTTGGCGATGTCGCCACCGTCAATGGCAACGAGTACGCCATCGAGATTTACACGACCAATGACGGCAAGGACAAGCGCGGTATCTGGATGGATGAAAAGGAAGCCAAGGAAATCAATCCTCGCGCCTTCAAGTCGAGCAAGATGCGCGGCACTCCGGCCGAAGGCAAGTTCTTCGTTGATGAATACTGGTTGAGCAAGCGCAAGCCAGATGCTGTCGGCAACATCGCCGCCAAGGGCAGCATCTCACCCGCCGACAAGGCTATCTACGGCATGGCGGCCGAAGGCAAGAGCGCCGCCGACATCCTGAAGTTCATCGCTTCCTCCTCGCGCAATCCGTTCTATCGCCAACTGGCCAAGCTGTTGATGAAGACCGGGATTGCCCCGAGCATTACCGTGGGCGACGGCAAGGGCTGGAAGTTCAATGCAGGCGAGGGCAACAAGTACGCCGCCGGCTACAACCCGAAGAGCAATACCATTTCCCTGTTCCGCCCGGCATCGGCCGAGCGCAACATGCTGCACGAACTGACGCACGCGGCAACGCTCAAGGCGCTATCTGGCAAGGGCATGGCTGCGGCACAGATGAAAGCCCTATACCAGCACGTCAAGAAGAGCGGCAAGCTGAAGGGCATGTACGGCATGTCTGACGTGGACGAGTTCATCGCCGAGGCTTTCAGCAATCCGAAGTTCCAAGAGCAACTGAAGAAGGTTGCTGCCCCGAAAGCAAGCGCCGGCACATTGTCGAGCGCATGGAACTGGTTCGTCCGGATCGTTCGCGGCATCCTGGGTGTTTCAGCGAACGAAGAGAATGCACTGGCGCAGGCGCTGGAAATCGGCGTCGATGTCATGCGGGAGAACATGAAGGCCGGCGAGGCTGACGGCGGAACGCGGTATGCGACCGGGCCGAAGCAGACGGAAACGGAATCCTTCCGCAAGTGGTTCGGCGATAGCAAGGTTGTCGATGCGAATGGCGATCCGCTTGTGGTTTATCACGGCACTGGAGCCACCGACATCAATGAATTTAAGGTTTCCGAGCGAGGAACGTATGGTGGTGGAATTTACCTAACGCCGGATATTCGTGGCGCGAACGACTATGCAATTTACCGTGGAGCCCCAAGCTCAACTGTCTATCCAGTCTATGCGGCAATCAAAAATCCAGCCAGCGGATCTGAAGCAGCGCAAGTCGCCTCTTGGAAGGGGGAAGAGAACGCACGCGAAGAACTAATCCGGCGCGGTTACGATGGTGTTGTCGACATGCGCAGCGGCGAGATTGTCGCGTTCTACCCGTCGCAAGTGAAATCCGCCATCGGCAACAACGGAGACTTCGACGGCAGCAATCCGGACATTCGCTACAACGTCGCCGACGAAGGCTGGAGCGTTTCCGAGCAAGCCAAGGAAACTGTAATGCGCCTGGCTGGCCGCCCGATGCTTGATCCGTCAGACCCGTTCGCCGCCGAGAATGCGCGGCTGCGCGAACAGGATCAATCGCTGTGGTCGAAGGCCAAGAAGCAACTGCGCCGCTACCTGGCGCCGGGCGGGCTGTTGCCGCAGTCGGTGTTCGCCGAGAAAATCAAGCGCGACTCAGAGTTTCAGGCGGTTGAATTCGACGTTCGCCACCTGATCGGCGGGCTTGAACATGCTGTCAAGGCTGATTTCGGCATGGCCTTCGACAAACTCAGCAAGGAGCAGATGCGCCCGATTACTGAGGCGCTGGCCGGCAATGTACCAGCTTCGCTACCGGAAGCCACAAAGACGGCCGCTGTAGCTATGCGCCAGTACATCGACGGCATGTCGACCGAGTACCTGAAAATCATCCAGCAGAAGATTGACGCCAAGATGCTGAAGGCGCTGGAGTCCGGCAAGGATGCCGACAAGGCGCAGGCCATCAACGAAATCGAATTGTTCGAGAAAATCAAGGGCAACATCGGCCGCTATGTGCATCGCAGCTACCAAGCCTTTGACGATCCGAAGTGGTTTGAGAAGGTGCCGGCGCTGGTCCTCAACGCATCGCGCCTGTATTTGAAGCAAGGGTATATGGAAGCCGGCGAAACCGACGCCAAGGCGGCACAATTGGCCGAGGTGACGCTGCATGAAATCCTGAAGAACGGCACGGCTTACGACTCAATGGAATCCTTCATTGCCGAAAGCAAGCTCGGGGCAAAAGACTTGAGTGTGCTGATGCGTCGCAAGGAAGTCCCGGCACAGATTCGCGCCCTGCTTGGCGAATACCCGGATGCGCGCCTGAACTTCACCAAGTCGGCCACGAAGATGGGGCGGCTGATCTGGAATACCCGCTTCCTCGACCGGGTGCGCGACATTGGTATGGGCTCGTTCTTCTTTGAAGGCAAGGACCGCCCGGCCAATGCGACTACACAAATCGCCGCCGATGGCTCAGAAGTCTATGCGCCGCTCAATGGCCTATGGACCTTCCCGGAAATAGCCCAGTCGTTCAAGGATGCGCTCGGCAAGGAACAGATGAGCGACCTGTACCGGGCAATTGTGCGGGCCAATGGCTTGGTCAAGTACGGCAAGACGATACTTGCCCCGACCACGGCCATGCGTAACTGGCAGTCGGCCATGTTCTTCAGCCTGGCGAATGGTCACTTCGACCTGACGCAGATGAAGAAAAGTATCTCGGCTTTCCGCGAGCAGGTTTCGCAGAAGGCTACCGGCCAGGATCTGAAATACCTTCGCCACCTGAAGCAGCTCGGCGTGGTCTATGACACGCCCTACGCTGGCGAGATGGCGCGGCTGATGGAAGATGCCCGCATGGAGGAATTACTGAGCCGCGACAAGGGCGATGCGGTCCGCTGGTTCCGCAAGGCCAACCAACTGGCGCAGGGCTTTTACACCTTCGGCGATGACTTCTGGAAGATCATCGGTTTCGAGAATGAGAAAGCCGGTCTGATGAAAGCCGGGCTGTCGCTGCAAGAGGCTGAGATTGAAGCAGCCAAGCGCATTCGTGACACCTACCCGACTTACAGCATGGTCGGGCGCGGTGTACAGTGGCTTTCACGCTTCCCGCTGGCTGGCACGTTCGTCAGCTTCCCGGCAGAGATCATTCGCACCTCTGGCAACATGCTGCGCACCGTGGCGGCTGACCTGAAAAGCGACAATCCGAAACTGCGCGAATTGGGCATGAAGCGGGCGGCCGGCATGGTGTTCGTCTCTGCCGCATTCTATGGACTGGCGGCACTGAGCATGGCAATGGCCGGCGTTGGCGATGATGAGGATGAGGCAATCCGCGACCTGGCGCCGGAATGGCAGAAGAATTCGACATTCCTGTATCTCGGTCGAGACGAGAAAGGGAATCTGCGCTACTTCGACATGTCTTTCCTTGATCCGTATGGCTACTGGAAGCGGCCGATTACCGCCATGCTGCGTAATCAGCCGTGGGAGGATTCGCTGGCCAGTGGCTTGCGCGGCATGCTCGAGCCGTTCCTTGGTGCGGACATTTCATCCAAGGCAATCTTTGAGGCGGTATCAAACGCCAAGGAGAGCGGCGGCAAGGTCTACAAGGAGAACGATGGCGCGATTGATCAGGCGGTTGATATTGCCGACCATCTGCGCAAGGCATTGCAGCCTGGCGTTGTGGGCAACGTCGAGCGACTGGTCAAGGCAGCGGGTGATGTCCGCAAATCTAGCGGCCAGCCGTACAGCATGGAAGACGAACTGGTTGCCTTGGTTGGCTGGCGGGCAACGACTATTGATCCAAAGACGGCGCTTTACTACCGATCATTTGAGTTCACCGACGCCGTTGCCGAGGCAAGAAAAACGCTGACCGATACGCTGCGCGATGCAAACGACGTTTCGCCAGAAGACATCAAGGACGCCAGAGAAAGGGCAAAGTCAAAACAGGAGCAGGCATTCAAGGAAATGAGCCGCCTGGTTGGCGCAGCAGAGGCGGCTGGCATGTCGAAGATGCAGATTGTGCAAACGCTTCGGCTGTCGAATATCTCCCAAGCCAACATTGGATCGTTGATGCGCGGAGCGACGCCGGATGTTTCCATTACGCCGCAACTGGCGGCAAGGGCGGTGCGGCAGGCTAGCCAGATGCGCGGCCCTGAGTTTGCCGCCGATGTATTTGACCGCTACCGGCAAGCAATGGCCAAATGATTACTTCCCGAAGAGGAAGATCAGGCCGATTGGAATGGCGATGAAGCCGGAGAATGCCGTGCCTTTTACCCTGATGTTTGAATTGGAGATTGAAACCGCTATGCGCATGCGCGAGATATTCACGCTGACGGTCGATCAGATTGATTTGCCGAACCGAACCATATTCCTTGACCGGACGAAGAACGGTAGCAAGCGGCAGGTTCCGCTATCGAGTGTTGCAGTTCGGGCGCTTTTGGAAGTTTTTGGGACTCCCACGGGACTCCCACGGGACTCCCTTGTTTCCTGAATTCTGGAATGGAAGCCTGACGAAAGCAGACTTAAAGAAAACTACATCCAAGCTATCTGGCCGGTGGCGTACTGTCGCCAGGCTGGCAAAGTGCGATGATCTACACTTTCACGACTTGCGCCATGAAGCAACCAGCCGGCTATACGAGCGCACCAACCTGAGCGATTTGAAGATTGCCAAGATTACTGGCCACAAGGATCTGAAATCGTTGGCTCGTTACGCGAACTTGAGGGCGTCGAATCTGGCCGAGCATCTTTGGTAGCTCTCCATGCGGTGAGTACATATTCAATTTTCCTCTCAACATCTGGCTTGAACGAACTAGCGTCTACGTATTCAAGCGCGTCGCCCATCTGATCACACAGGGATTTCCACTTCATGTGTTCAGCGGTAGCCCCCGCGTTGTACGCCGCTTCAATATCTTCGCGCTGCGTCCCGTGGTTGCTTTGTTCCCACAGTTTTTCTATCGTTTCATCTTTCGTCATTTCTTTCTCCGTATCGACATTTGACGCACGATACGCCTCCTAAGCGTTAGCCTAAATACTCTTCCACCGTGGCGCAAACGCTCTCGCATCCGATTCTGTCGACAAAAAAGCAGCTACACGCTCCAGTCGCTCGGTATTATACAGAACAGATCCGACGCTTCCTTGTTTGGATTTATTCCCGCCATCAAGGACTTGTTTTACTTCGTCAGGAGTTAGGCGCTTCCAGTCATCACCAGACTCAACTAAAGCCTCAAGATAAACCATAGCGGTTATCTCATGCCATGCCTCGCCGAATCTTGAGCAGTACGGAAACCCGGCAGATAGAAAATCTGATGGATTTAGTTGCATCATGCCAGTCCTTTCAGTGCTTCATTGGCGATAGCGCACACATCTTTTGGCAATGCCAGTGCAACATGGCGCATAACAAGCTCAAGCGCAGTACGTAGCTTCTCAATCTCCTTCGCTTGGGCTTCCAGTGCATCAGCGGCTTCATCCAAATAACGATCATCGGAATACCAAAGATTATTGATAGCGGTATCAGTTCGAGTTTGGTCATACCTTCCCCCGATAATCTGCGTACATATACCAATCAGGCGTAACAGGTGCATCGTTCTTGGCGTTGTACTGAGTTACAAAATCCTTCGCTGATTGCTCAGAGTCAAAGTATTTTGTTTCGTCTAGCTTCTGGCCCCATCCGCGTTCTGATTCAATGATGTCAACGCGGTAGACGGTTACTTTGATTTCGCTCATGGTTGTCCTTCCAGTGCTTCCCTTGCTGCAATGCGACCTGCGTTAATGTCACACTCGCAGCTCTCTAACATTTCCTCAAGCGCATTCCCCATCTGATCGCACAGAGCTTTGTATTTCTCAATTTCTGCAGCCTGCTTCTTCAATACTGCAAGCATCTTCAGGTTGTTCGTCTGGTGTGCCTCATGAGCAATCTTGAGAACGCCTATCTCCGCAGCCTGTGCTTCAATAAGATCAGCGGCTTTACTTGCCTCGATGCGAAGCTGCGCAAGCTGCTCTTTCAGGTCAGCAATCTCTTGCTGCATGGCTTTGAGTTGATTGCTTGGTACTGTGGTCATGTTCATTTCAAAACCTCTTTGCTAAGTTTCTCAATTGAGTCAATGATCTGCTCCCCGAGATAATCGGGAAATCTACTCCCTGCGCTGTGCGCCCAGGATTCAAGCGCCGATAGCAGCTTGATAATTTCTAGGTAATCCTGTTTGGTCATTGCCACAACCTCCGTACTTTTTCCCATTGCGCCCGGTCGCAGTCGTGACCGAGCGGCTTGTAATCCTGGCCATCTGCCCGTGCCTCGTCGTCTCGCTTGAAGGCTTCCTCAAGATCGCGCTGAATGACCTTCCGGGCGTTTTCGGCGATGTTCGGCCATTGCTCACAAAGCCAGTGGGCACAGTCGCTGACGATGTAGGTCATGCGCCCTAGGCAGTAGCTGAATGCTGCGACGGCCATCAGGTCATCGCGTCCATAGTTTTTGGTCATGCCGCCTTCCTCCGCTTCGCTGGCTTTGCATACGGATCAATCTTGTGATGCGCCATCACGTTGGCAAATGGCGCAAAGTCTCGGGCGAAATCGTTGGCGCTGATCTCGTAGCCTTCCAGCATTGCGTGCTTAGCGACGATACCGAGCGCCTGGTGGATCTGGTTGAGCGCTGTACGGTATTTTGTACAATCCTCCTGCGCTATGAGCAGCTCGGCCTCAACGTCATAGATGCGCTGCATTGCCTCCGCCTGCCACAACCCGAAAGCCTCTTCTTTGCGCTGCAGGTAATCCAGGAGAGTTTCGCCGGCGCGGCGCTCTGGGACGGTGATCACGCTGCCTCCTTCAAGCCCAAAAGCTCCAGCTCAATATTGATCGACTCGGTATTGGCCGCATCAATCAAAGTTGCCCGTTTGAACGTCAGCAGAAAATCCTCGCAGGCGTTCAGGGTGACGAAGCAGGCGTCGACTTCGTGGTATTCGATCAGCACGCCGTGTTCCAGCTTCTTGCTCACCTTGCGCATGGCCGAGGTGTCGAAGCCCGGCGCCAGTCGGTCGAAGAGCGCCAGAAAGCCATTGATGCAGAAATCTACCCGAGCGTAATCATCATCTTTCCAGTGAATCCGCGTGATGGCGTAGCCGCGAACGGAATCCACTTCGCCGGTACGCATCTCGTTGAAGGCTTTGCGGATGGGTGCGAGCCATGCCTGCGCCTGGCTGCGTGTCGGTGGCTTCTGCTTTTCAGCTTGATAGCGGTCGCAGGCGGCCAGATAGCGGGCGCGTTCGCGCTTGTTGAGGCTGGCGATTGTTTTGGGGCGGTTCATCATGGCTTTGAAAAGGTGTAAAAGTCGGTGGGGGATGAAGTAGACACCGTTTTAGGTGTCTACTTGGCGTTGGGCGCCTGCTGTCGGATGGTGTCGTATGCGCCATCCAGCAGCCTGCGAAGTCGTTTGCACTCTGCCTCAAGGTCACGCTTCTGCTGCACCACGTGACCGAATGCTTCCTTTGCGCCTTCCTCGGCCAAGCGCAGTTGCTTAATTTCGTCAGCCGTGTCGTATTGGTTATTCCTCTTGTTCCAGCGCTCAAGAAGCAGATCCGTTACATTGTCCATCAGCGGGTAAATCAGGCCGCTGGCGGCGCCGCACGAACTGCTCGTGCATTGAACGCACTGGGCACCAATGCTCGGCTCGTCGGTCTCGCCTTCGAGCGTGATTATTTCCGCCTCTGCGCCGCAGAATGGGCACGGCTTCAGCCGGTTGCTGTCGTCTCTGTTCATGCCGTCACCTTCATAATTTCGCCCGCGTATCCGCGCACTCGCAGGCGCTCAACGTAAGTGGCCGCCTTCCTGTCGTCCCACACTAGCTTTGCGTCGCACAGCCCAGGCCTGACCTTGGTCAAGCTTTCCTGCCCTGG
>OFRE01000069.1_pt1 | contig 28896 bp, 42 predicted proteins | sample 1543061 | NCBI WGS metagenome assembly OFRE01 (sample SAMN07774218, study PRJEB24372) | wastewater metagenome | isolation source: Exp Tend NO 50WW | collected 2016-02
CCGATGCGTTGGCGGTCAGCGCCGACGGGCTGGCCGACGACACGCCGTCGTCCGCCTCGATGTTCTGGTGGCGGATGCGCCGCAACCCGAAGGCGGTGATCGGCGGCGCGAGAAGCACGGTTGCCATGATCACGATGGCGACGGTCGCGCCGAACGCGCCCCCAAGGTTGGCGCCCCAACGATCATCGCCGACTACGTGGAGGGTTCATTCCCCCCATACTCGTGCGTTATGCCAGAAGTGAGTGAGGCGACGCACGAGGTTATCGGCTTGAACGCTGAACTTCTGGCGCGCTTGCAGGATGCAATCCGCGGCGACGATACCGATTGCGTGGGTCTCACCCTGATTATTCCCAAGGATCGGCGCGGGCCGATCTGCGCTATGAGCGCGAATGGTTTGGGCGTGGTTATGCCGGTTGGCCTTGGGGACGTCGACCAGTTCAAGCGCTGGACCGCGGCGGTTGTCGAATTGACGGGCGCGCAGCCGGAAATGAAACTGCCCAAGCCCAAGGCGACGCGCAAGCCCAAAGCGCCGGCCGCTATCTGATCCATTCCAACACGGGCCCATCATCGAAAGGGGATGGCGCCCGATTCGCCTCACGAGTGAGGATGTCACAAACACAAGGAATGGACCATGAACCCGACCGAAGTTGAACGCGCGGAAGGTATCGAATTTCACTTCACCGAATCAGAACCCGACGGAGGGGGTTCTCTGCGAATCGTCGGAACGTCCGACAAGGTGAAAGAGGAGCTGTGCGAGATGTTCCGGCGCAATGAACCAAAGGCCACAAAATACGCTCCGCTCGCGAGCGCCGAACCGATGGAAATTGTCCTCTCGCCGCGCGACACTCGGAACGATGGTCGCGAGGCCTGGTACGCTTTCCCGTGTGCTCTCGATTGTGAGTGGTTCGACCCATACCGGAAGCAACTGGAGCGAATGACAGGTTTCAAGGGGGAAATCGGCGATTTCTCTATCCCTGATCCGCGGATGTTGTGCTACACACGACATCGGGCCGCGCTCCGATTCGAGGATGGACACGTACAGGCCACAATTTACGTTTCTGCCCACCCTTGGAACAAGATGGACGCGCTTACCTATGGACACAAACGGGCCGAGATGATGTTCCAGAGCGACATCGGCGAAGAGCCCATCGTGCGCGAGTTCATCGAGAACAGAAACGGCACGTATAGCAGGAATCCCCAGTATCCGAACCCACTTCCCCCGCGGCCGGCGCTTCGATGCGAGTATCTATGGGGCGCGCTTTGGGAATGGTGGCTCGCGAATCGAGCGAGTGAGGCACAAAAGGCGATTCTCGCCGCGTGCGTGAGCGAAGAGAGAACCGGCCGATATTCCTTCGGGTTCCGGTCTATGTCCTCTCTCTACGTGGCTGATCCGTCCGGCCCGATCAATTGGGACGGGAAGGGGCGCATGGTGCGCTCCGTTTCTTGGGACGAGTTCGCCGCGCTTGCCTGATCCTCCCCCCATCCGCCTTCACCCTGCCAACGCGGGGTGTTGTGCTTTCCGCAATTCCGCGGGAGGAGTTGACCTATGGATTCATTCACTGGCGCAGCGCTTGAAGTGGTCAAGCGGTCTGTTCGTTTCGTCGATATTCGGCTTCATGGCAAGCCATACCGGATCAACTGCTATTTGTGCTGGTGCGTGCCTCACGCGCGGCCGGAAGGTACCTGGTGGATGCCTGCGGCCGCGAATCTGGCGCCGGAAGGTTGGACGCTCTCGATGATGCATGACACGGCGCTTTCCTTGGCTTGCCCTGGTGCAGAACGCAAGGGAATGGAGTGGCGCTATCGGTTCAAGTGAAGACCACCTCCCGCGCTCGCGAAAGCGGCCGCGGCGGATTCAGGAATTACCCTGGAGGAGTTGACGCCATGAAACGCTATCTGATTCGCTCGCGACGCGGCAAGGGCTGGAACGTGCTGGACTCGTTCGCCGACGGGCTTGTCGTCGCCTGGTCGCCAACCTACTGCGGCGCTTGGGCGTTCGCTCGCGAGCTCGAACGCGAAAGCGTCAACGACCGCGACGCCGAATAATCCCCCATCCCCATCTGCCGGCCGCGCTCCACTCGGGCGCGGCCGGTTGTCTTGTTGACGCATCCGCGCCCACCCTGCGCCCCCATTGCGCCCGAGTGGGCTTGACCGATCGGATTCCCCCATCGCCCAGCCTGCGCCCACGGTGCGCCCAGCGGGCCCGATCCGTCCAGGTTGGGCAATGCGTCCAGTTGGCCCCAGCGGGCCCACTCGGACGATTCGAGGCCCTGCGCCCCCGGTGCGCACTTCCCTACCCGGGGAAAGCGGCACGGCGTTTGCCCAATGGAGGGACGGTATCGGTACGCACCGAACCGAACGCGACCGAACTCAACCCTTCCAGTTGGACGCCGAACCTAAAAAATGGCACCTATTCCAAACGGCCCACCCCCTCGGAGTGCTCGGAAAGTGCAAAATTCTAATGGTAGTGGGTTTTTGCCTTCGCCACGAACGCCACGCTTTGCGTAAGGGGTGGGTAGATGCTGGCGGCGGAAAGTCGCGTCCTCCAAGGGCGCATTTCCTACGGGGTTGTCTCGAGACTTTCGCCTCGAGTCTGGCGGTCACGTCCACCCGCTCATCCCCAGCACCTTTCCCCCATCCTCACGCCATGCCCTTTCGGGGACGTTTCCCCGTGCCTCGACTGGCCTGGTTGCGTTCGTCGCCTCACAGACCACTCACGGGCCGTCTTTGGCGGGCGATGCGTCCTGGGCGATCGTGGGGCAAATGTCCACCATGCCGCGGGTGGGACATTCGGGGTTCCACCGGGCGACACCCCCCCGGGGTGGTCACGACACAAACCCGGCGACCGACAGCACGGCGCTCACGCTCATGGCCCTGCGGTATGTGACGTGGTTCGCGGGGTCGTCGTATCCCCAAGACGACTGGCATTGAATCGCGATCGTCGGCACACACCCCTGCCACGAGAGGCCCACCGTCATGCTTGCCTGTCCGTTGATGTTGGTGAGGCCGCCGAACTCGTTGATGACCTGGCGGAGACGCCCGAGCGAGAGCTCGCCATTGATCGCCACGGAGTTCTGGATCGCCCCGGTGTTGAGGTTGATGTTCGTGTCGAAGTGCGTGTTGTCCGAGGCGTGGTAGATCCGCACGGAGTAGAACGAGTCAACGCCCTGCGTGCCGGCCATGGACTGCCAAGGCACCCAGAGCGATCGGGGAAGCTGGGGGATGCTCGATGGCACGCCGACGCTGACCTCGATCAAGTTGGGATCGCCGCTGGGCTGTGCCTGCGACGTGACCTGCGCTGAGCCCTGCGATTGGCACGAGCACGCGAGACCGCCGACGACCGCGCTCGTGACGTTCCCGGTGTATGCGTAGTTGTTGCCCACGGTGTCGGGCGTGTCCGTCCACGAGGCGTCCGTGACCATGTTGATGCTGTGCGTGGACCGGAGCGAGCCGTCGACCAGAGCCCCGCACGTCCCGCCCTTGGCGAAGTAGCATCGGCCGCCCTGCCCTCCCCCGCAGCACACCGGGCACTCCCCTTGCGCGTTCTTGACCCCGATCGCCCCGCTCGCAAGCACGCCGATCGCGCCGCTCGGGCGGATGATGAATGACCCGGGCGTTCCCATCAGGGGGCTCCGCAGACTTCGGTGAAGGGTGCCTCGATCGCCACGAGCCAGAGTTTCTTGGGTGTCGCGGCGATGCCCGTCTCCTGCACCATGACGCACACGGGCGTTCCAAGGGCCATCGGCCAGACCTTGAAGTCGTCGGCGCGAGCGGAGCGGATGATCGCGGCGGCGGCGAACGAGACGGTCTCGAGGTCTGGCCTCGAGGGGATCTTGACGCCGTAGGTGATCGCGGAGGGGTACGCCTGCCCGGGGTTGCCCTGATTGTCACCATTGACCGAGTACACCCGCCCGAGCAGAAACTCGCGGGCCATCGACCCAGCCGCCTCGATGATCGTGCCCCCGGGCGTTTGCTTGAGGATGATGCCGGCGCCCTGGAGCGGACGGCCACGGCGCACCATGCCCACGAGGGCGTTCCAAAGCCTCGCGGAGATCGCCTGCCCTGCCTGTACGTCGTCACTCATGGGGAGAATACCGCCACGTTGGGCTGAGCCGTGTTGTCCGCGATCTTGCGGATGAGGTCGGGGAGTTGAACGACCGCCTGGATGAGCGTCTGCTGGCCGGCGTACATCTTGCTCATGTAGTCGCCGCCGTACATCTGCTGCGAGGCGTAGCGGGATTCGCCGGCACCGGAGCGACCGACGAGGCCACGGAGGTCGCGGCCTTTGGCAACCTCGTCGACGATGGAGCTGAGCATGGAGACGTTGGTAGCCTTCATCGCCTCGTCGAAGGCCAGGCGAGCGGCGTCCTTGCGGTTCTCGGCGTCCATCGGGCCGATGTCCCCGGCGTTCTTGATCTCCTCCATCTTGCGGGCGAAGTCGACGCGGTGCTGCGCCGTCTCGGCCTCGGCCTGGATCTGTGCCGCGGTGATCCGCTGTGCCGCAGCCGCCGCAGACGAGCCTCCCAGAGACTCACGCATGTCGGCCTGTTGCTTGATGGCCTTCGCGTTCGCCTCCATCGCGCCGGCCTTGGCGGCTTCGAGGTCGAGGGCCGACGACCGCTCCTCCATCGCACGGCGACGGTCGAGGGCGGCACCCTTGGAGCGGTAGACGTCGAAGGCGGAATCCTTGAGGGCGTCCCGCTGCTGTTCGGTGAGGTCGACGATGCGGCCGATGGCGATGATCTGGGCGTTGTAGTCGGCGAGGTCTTTGGCGACCTGCGACTCGTACCCCTTGTTTCGATTGGAAAGAGCCTCGGCCTTTTGAGCGTCGACTGTTGCGGCCGTGTCCTCTGCAATGCGGCGGAGTTCGGTCTTTCGGTCCCGCTGCTTGCGGGCCTCCTCTTTTTTCTCGCGGTCGATGCGGGCGTTGATCTCGGCCTTCTCGGATGCCGCCGCCTTCTCTTGCAGGGCCTTGGCGTCCTCGAACGCCTTGTTCTCGGTGGCGATGAGGTAATCGCTGTTGTCGTGCCCGAACGAGCCCATCCGACGGATGAACTTCGTGCCCAGATTCTCCTGTTCGATCTTCTGGACGGCCTTGCGGTGAGCGTCCGCCAGTGCCGCGGCGTCGGCCTTGGTCCGCTCCTCGAACGCCACCATGTCGGCGGCACCGCCACGGGCGCCGGGGAGGGCGTCGGCCTCTTGGGCGCGGGACATCTTGATCCGCTGGTTCGTCGCCTTGACGAACGCCTCGCCCATCTTCTGCAATTCCTGGCCCGCGTTGATGGCCTCGATGCGGAGTTCGTTGATGTACTCTGCCGCCCTCACCACCCTGTCCGCCGCCAGCGCCGGGAAGATCAGCCGGGCGAAGATGAGCTGCGTCAGGGCCGCCGTGCGGTTGAGGGACATGAGGCCCGTCTGCGTCTTGGCGATGCCGTTGATCCGCTGGGCCTCGCGGGCGGTGTTGCCTGACCAGATTTCCTCTTGGCTCCGCTGGTTGGGGCCCTTGAAGATCGCCTGTTGGGCCGTCTGGAGGGCGGCGAGGCGCTTGTTCTGGGCGGCGGCGAGACTGACCTGAGCGTCGATCGAGGTCGTCCTCGTGGCAAGGATCGCGGCCTCGTTCGCCTTCGCAGCCTTGAGCCGTTCCGCCTCCCACTTCGCCGACGCGGCCTCCATCTTGGCGGCCTGGGCCATCATCGTGTCGGCGTCGAATGCCGCTGTGAATACCAGATCAGCCATTTGAGGGAAGCTCCTTGAGGATCTGCCGGATGACCTTGCGGGACGAGACGATGCCCGGAGTCTTGGCCGTCGCCATCGCCCGAGCCGTCGCCTTGACCTTGAAGTCTACGATCTTTGCGTGAGGCTCGCGGTTGGTGATGCGAATTGCCGCACGACCGAGCCGGGCCTCGATGAGCTCGCCAGTCCCGCCATAGACGCCCTTCTTGCCCGTCAAGCCCCGGACGTACACGACGCGGCGCCCTCGCTCGGGGTTGAGGTTGTTTCCCAGCAGCACGCCCATGATGACGGCGGAGGGCTGGTCGATGAACTGGGCCAGGGCCTCGATCATCTTCTGGATCGAGTTCTCCATCTTGGGGATGTCTTTGGTGAACGCGAGCGCCCGGACCGCCCACGGGGTCGTCGGCGGCCTCGGGGGGTTGCGGTTGAGGAAGTACCGATCGAGCTTGTCCTTGACCTCCCGGGCCCGAGCGAGCGCCGCCTGCCGGCGGGCGATCAAGTCCTCGAGACCCTTGATGAGATCGTCGCGGCGGGTGTTGGGCTGGATCGTCTGGAGGGTGCGGGGCCGCCCGCCCGTCTGAACCACGCCCTGCTGCCAGGCTCGCAGGAACCTCCCGGTGGAGACGGGGCTGATCCGCTCCATCTCGTCACCCCAGGCGTCTGCGAACGCCAGGATGCCCGCCCGTGCGATGGCCGAGCCCTTGGCTTGAACGGCCTTGGACTTCATCAGCAGGCCGTTCGCGTTGAGCCGGATGCCCACGGTTCACGTCCCCGGGTCCGAGATGAAAATGACACTGGAGCCGCCGGTCGTCGCGGGGTCGAATACCAGCCAGTCGCCGTTCCCGAGGTCGGGGAACATGATCTTCGCGGGGAGGGCACCGCCGGGGGAGTGCGTCCTGATCGGCGCGGAGGACTGGTTGGCCTGGATGTAATCGGCGACGCCGGGGGGAGTCGTGCCGCTCGACGCGGCCGTCCACGCCATCGTCCTTACGGTTCGCTCGGAGGTTTTCACGACCCCGGAGTCGGTTGCGCCGACCCCGGAGCCCACGGTGCATACGAGCGAGCCGAGAAGCTGAAGTTCCACGTCCATGCATTCGTTCCCACCCGCCGGATACCCGCCCTTGGCGACGTAGACGTAGGTGGTAAACGTGCTGTCCGCCGAGCCCGTGCTCGCGGCGCTGACCTCGCACGACCGGAGTTTGGTGCCGCTTCCGACTGTCCCCAGCGTGACACGGGGGCACGTCAGGGCGTCGAAGGCGGCTTTGGTGATGAGTCCAGAGGCGGAGATTTGGACGCCGGTGAAGGCCGCGGCCGTTCCAATGCGCCGACGTCCGCGTGATTCGAGTCCCATGAGGATGCTCCATTACTCGGGCTTGGGGGCCGGGGTGGTGTCGACGCTGTTGGTGGTGGTGGCCGCGAGAACTTCATGCCCGGCGGCCTTGATCTGGTCGATGATCTGCTGGCCGACGATGTTCGGCTCGCCCTTGGTCTCGACTTGAATGGTGATCGTGAACGCTGCCATCGGTGTGCTCCTGCGTGATGATAGGTCAAAAGGCGGGGCGGTCCCTCAACCGCACCCGCCCCGGAGGTGAGACTCAGTTGCGGCCTCGGGGGGCCTTCGCGGACGCCAGCGTCACTCGCTCATAGTCGAAGTAGCGATGCCATGCCCGGTCATACGTCGCGTTGGCGCTGTGAACCTGGTCGCCCGCCGGCGAAGCGTCGGGAGAGCCTGGTGCCACACCGAGGTCGTAGGCGATCTGATCTCCGCCTGCGTAGACCTGCGAGAGATCGGCGATGACGAACCCGTCGCGAGATCCAAGATACGCGCCGATGGTCGCGGCGTAGCGGTCAAATCGGTACTCCTTCTGGGCGTAGATGTTGAGGTTGTTGCCGCTGACCGCGGTGTTGTCGTCGATGGCCGTCTTGGTCGCGGTCGTGGGGATCGGTCGCACCCAGACGTACCAGAACCGCGACGCCGAGCCGCCCGCGGCGAGCCACTTGGCTTTGACGAGGTTGTAGTGAAAGAGGATGTCCGTCGCGATGCCGAGCGGGTTCATCAGGAGGTTGCCCTGATAGACCGCCGAGCCGTCCGCATGAGCGGCGGGAACCGTGCCGTACTTGCCGCGCGTGATCGTGCCCTGATAGGTCGTGGCCGTGATCGCGGTGTAGGTGATGAACTCGTCGCCGATGCGGATGCACCCGGCGGCGGGAGAACCGGCCGTTGAGACGACGGTGATCGCGGTCGTGGACGAGTCAGATACCGCCGTGCCGCCGTTGATCGTGGTCTGGCGGGCGATGGTCCACGGCTCGGTCGGATCGACCAGAGCGGTCTCGGCGGTCGTCGCGGCGCTGGCTTCATTGTGGCCGGTGGCGACGACCTGGCAGAAGCCCGCCACGGTGTTCCCCCCGAGCGCCGTCGCCCCGATGCCCTTGGTCGTGTCGCCGCCCATGATCTTGAGGCGGGTCGTGAGCCCGGCGTCGAACTCGCAGACAGCGTTCGCCACGTCGTAGTTGCGGAGAGCCTTCAAGAGAGCGTTGAGCGTCTTGCCGCCCTGCGACACGCCCTCTGACTGGATCGCTCCGTATGGGCGATTGGCCTCGAAGAGCCCCTGATACATGAGGGCGGCTGGGCCTGCGGGTCCGAGCCCGTTCACGGCGGTCTGGCTTCCGATGTTGAGCGTGACCTGCGCGGTCGCCGTGAAGTCCTTGCCGGTGAACGCGGTATCGACGCGCTGGAGCGAGCCGATCGCGTACCCGACGTTGCCGAAGTCGGACACGAGGGCCTTGGCCACCACCGTCGCGTTGGCGTGGGCTGCCTGCGACGTGCCGCCGGTGCCGCGTTGCCCACGCGAGATCCCCGCGAACGTCGTCGCGGTCTTGGAGGTGTACCCGATGTACTCGTTCTCGATGAGCAGGAGGCCCGCCGCCGCGAACCCCGTCGTGCTGACGACGGTGATGTCGGTGGTCGAGACGTTCGACACGGCGACGCCGCCGTTGATGGTGGTGTTGACGGCGTTGGTGTAGGTCGTGTCGGTGTTGACCGGCGTGGCCGTCGTGTCGAAGGACATGCGGGCGTACGCGCCCGGGGCCGCGTTCACGTCCATCGCCGCGAGGTAGAACAGGCTTTGGATGAACGAGGAGCCCGAGCCGATCGGGTGCTTTGCCATCGAGACCATGCCCGAGATCGCCGCTCCATTGTCACACTGTCCGACCGTGGAGCCGTCGGCGTGTGCCGCCGCGAGAGATCCGAGGTTGCCGCGGGTGATCGTTCCGGCGAACGTGGTGGCCGTGATGCTGGTGTACTGGATGATTTCCGAGTCGATGCGGATTCGGCCCGACGTGGGGAACCCAGCCGTCGAGACGACCGTGATCGCCGTCGTCGAGACGTTCGTGACAGCCGTTCCGCCGTTGATCGTGGTGCCAGGCAGGAACCCGACCTGCGGGCCGATGTATCCGCCAGCCGCCGGCACGGGGATCTGGCACCCATACTGCTTGAAGGCGACGGGATAGCCAACCGCGTCCACGCCGATGTCGTTCACGCACCCGAGCTTCGTCGAGGCGTTGTTCCTGCGGCGGCACTCAATGAGCCCCGCGGTGTCATTGAACGCGGCGGTCGTGTTGACGGGGATGAGCTGGCCAGCACAGAGCACTATGCCGAAGAGCCCCTTGGCGAACCCGACAGAGTGGCCGCCGCCAGACCGCTCGACGGTCGAATCGCCCCACGTCTCGAACGCGACGCGCCCGGTGGAGGTTGCAAAGTCGGTCATGCTCTTGAGGGTGTTGTTCATGGGCTCGATTCCTCAGACAGCGGGCGTGGTTGCGGGCTTCTTCTTCGCGGCGGACTTCTTCCCGGCGGTGTGACCGATGGCACCGCCAGCGGCGAAGATCGCGGCACCGACGAGGGGGTTGAAGGCACCGATGGCGGTTCCGATAGACTGGAGAACGGTCTGTGCGGGGGCTGGTTCACCAGCGGGTCCAGGCTTGAGGGCGTCCGAGAGGGTTGCACACCCACCCATCGCGGCGGCGGAAATCAGGGCGAGATACCAGAGACACTTTTCGGCGAGAGAGAGACGCTTCATTCGATGGACTCCTTGGCTTTCTTCTTGTCGTAGCTGGACCACACTTGGACGAAACACCCGAGGATGATGATGGACGCACCTTGAACCGTCGTGTCTTTGATGCTGGTGGTAAGCCAGTACGTTCCGATGGTCAGGCAGGCGTTGCGGAAGGCCGACGCCTTCGTTGTCTCCGCGAGGATTTCGAGTAGTCTGGTCATGGGTCCTCACGATTCGTAAATCGACCTGGCGTTCGGGTTGTTCCGATGCTCTGGCGGCAGGTGGATGTCGAGCTTGTCCGCCACACGTTCCAATCGCTTGCGAGTGTCCTTGAGCGTGTCTGTGATGTGCGATACGTCGAGCGTGATTTCGCGGTAGAGTTTGAGGGCCGGGAGCATGATCTTGGCCCCCAGGATGTAGACGCCCCAGAAGAACACGACGAAGGCGACGAGAACCGGCCCGCCGGTCTGTAGAAGTTGGCTGTAGTCTTGCGCCGCGACGATCTGACTCATAGAAGCTCCTGTAGGCTCACGGGTGAGCGATGCTGGTTCCTGATCCCCTTCGACACCACCCAACGATGGTCACGATTGCCGCCCTGATCCGCCGCTGCTCGTCGGGCCCCTCGGCCTCCTGCACCGTCGCCTGATCCGTGTGGAGTTGGTGATCGGTCGTCGCGTCGGCCTGGTACTGAAAGCTCATGGACTGCACGACCTTGGCGCACACCCCGTCCATCGTCGCCTGATCCGACTCCTCGCGGGCCGCGGACACTTCGACGCTCACGACACACCGGACGTCCGCGAGGTCGTTCTCGTCGAGCGAGTTCCGCCGGCGGTGAGCCACGTCGCACGAGAGCATTCGGATGATGACCGCGGCGTTCTCGGGGTCGACGCCGCCAACGGGGACGATGACGTACCCCGTGCCCGTCGCCGTGACGAGGAGGGCCGTCGCGAGCTGCATGATCATCGACTTGTCGATGTAGACGGCCATTACCAGAGCCCCCCAAGGTCGGCGAGGTCGTAGATGTGGGCCGCGCTGCTCGCCTGCGGAATGCCGTCCTTGTCGGTCTTGGTCCACTGGACCAGCCAATCGGGGGCGACTTCGAGAAGGTGGACGATCTCGTAGACGTAGCCTTGCCCCGTCTGCGACGCGATCCATTGGCTCGACTCGGGGCCGAGATACCGCACCTGGCCGATGCCGAAGTTGAGCGGAGGGGGCGTCTGCGGGAAGCCGGGGGGCGTCTTGAACTTCGGGAGGGTCATGGCGTTGGCGTTCCGCGAGCCCTTGGCGCCGAGGTTGAGCATCCGCACCATGTCGACGCCGCTCGGGTTGAGCGTGTAGGCGTGGACTTTGCACGCGAAGTTCGCGACCTCTTTGGCGATGCCCTCGCCGTTGTTGATCGGGCCGCTGTCGTGGTCGTTCGACGGGGCGAAGGGGCCGCCGGGGTTCCATCCCCAGACGACCTGCACCGACCTCCGCGTGTAGTTGATCTCGGTGTAGTTGCTCTCGGGGCCCGTCACCGGATACTGCCAGTTGATGTACCCGGCCGTCGAGAAATTGCACTTGACCTTGCACGCCCCGCCAGTGTTGTTGCCCTGGTGGTCAGCGCCGCCCCACCTCGTCGCCTCGGCCGTCGTGCGAAACAGGCCGCTGCTCGAGCCCCACTGGTCGCCCACGCGAGGGATGCCCGTGGCGATGATCGCGACGGCGATGTCGTCGGTGCCCTGCACGAGCGCCGTCTGTGTCATGGTGCGACCCTGCCCGTCGCTCGTGATGACGCGCGGGAAGTTGATCGGGTCGTCGGGCCATGAGACGGTGATTGCCATGAGGGGTCAGGGCTCAGTACGTCGCCTTGGTGAAGTCGGCGAGCTTGCAGACGATGGTGATGTCGCGGTGGGAGTCGAGCTGATCAGAGGTCTGGATCTCGGGCACCTTGTCGAACCAGCAGTTCGCCATCGTGACCTTCTGGCCGGTGGAGGCACCGCGGTAGTTCGGCCACGAGAGCACGAGGCCGGTCGCCTGCACGGGAACCGTCGTGCCGGCGGCGTTGACGCCAGCCGCCAGGGCGTAGAGGCTCGTCGCGGTCGTGAAGTCGAGGCCGCGCACCGAGAACGAGACTCGGCAGAGCGTGTCGTCGCCTTCGAGCGGGGTCTGCTGGACCGAGCGGTCGGTGTACTCCAGACGGACACGCTGGCCCTCCATGACCTTAACCGAGCCGGGCTCGACGTTGGCGACGGTGATGGTGTCGGTGGCCGTGGTGAGGACGGCGGTGCCGCTGTTCTCGAAGCGGCGGGGGTTGGCGTGGGCGGTGACTGCGGCCATGAGTGGGTCCTTTGCGTGAGAGGTTTACCGCGCCTGGCGCGGGTCAACGATGTCGGGCAGAGTGTTCGAGGTCCAGGTGATGAGGCTCGGGTCGGACGGGAGGATGACGCGAACGGCCCCGCCAAGGCTCGAGGCTCCGATCGTGAGCGGGCGGGCAAGCCGGGAGAAGTCGAGCACGCCGGACGTCGCGTTGAGCGTCCCGAGCGTCAGGCCCATCGGCCCGGCCTCGGTCCCAAAGCGAACGGTGCCGCCCGAGACCGTGAGCGTGCCCGAGGGGGTCACGTCTTTGTGGCTCATGCGGAGCTCGCCGCCCGAGACGGTTCCGTTGGTGAAGTCCCGCAGGGTTTCGCAGACGCCGCCCGAGACGGTCAGGAGGTCGACCGTGGGATTCGCGTTGCTCTGCGCGATATACATCGACCCGCCCGCGACGCGGCAATTGTCGAGGTCCACCGAGTCCCAGACGTTCGTGGCACCGGCCGCTCCGATGAGGTTCTTGAGCCGGCAGTCGGTCCATTCGACGGTGCCGCCCGCCACGGGGTCGACGATCGCCTGGTAGATGATCGCCGTGTTCGAGGAGGAGCCGAGCTTGAGACGCCGACCGCCCCAGTTGATCGTGACCAGGCCCGTGCTGGTCCGGTCGCACACGAACTTGAGCGGGGCCGAGTCGATGTCGCCGGTGTAGCCCGCGCCGAATTTGACGGCCAGAAGGTCGATCGCCGCCATTCCCGAGAGGGAGTTGGTGTACCGCACGGAGTCGCGTGAAAAGCTCACGGTGTCGCCATCGGAGGGCGTGGCACCCAGGGCGACCAGGATGTCGACACTGTTCACGTCGTTGTAATAGGTCGCCATCTGAAACTCCTACCGCATTTCCATCTCAGACTTGAGCCGCACAAACTCCACGAGCTGCGCCTGCATTCCCCGACCCATCCGCTCAAACCGCCTCGTGTACTCCACAGGGTCCTGCCCAAACGCCATCGCCACTTCCAAGGCCGAGAACAGGGGTGTCGTCCACCAGTCCCGTTCCTTGCCGATGACCGGCACGTCGTCTTTCCCAAGCGGCCCGGGCCTTCCATCCCCGAACCGCCGAATCAGTTTCCCCGTGCGCCCGCCGCGGTATCGACCGCCGACAGGGCCCGGTACGCATCTTCCAGGGGCTTGAGCCGTTCGCCCGAGAGCCCGCCCAACACCTTCATCGCCTCTTTGCACCACACCTCTGACGCGGCGGCCATGTCGGCCGTCGGGAGAGACAGAACTTCCGAGAGAGCCGTCGCCGCAGCGTTGCGGGTCCGCACCGTCGAGCCCTCCACCACGCTCCACCCGATGACGACCTGGAGGTCGATCGACGCCGCGAGTTCGAGGATCTGCATTTCCCGCGAGTCGGCCATGAGCTGCGCCTGATAAGCCGGGCTCAGATAGTCGCCCTTGTCGTCGACACCGCGGGGGGCCACCGGCGCGGGCCAGTTCGCCCGGAGTTGCATGAGCGTCGCGACGGGGACCGCCGTGAGCGTGCAAGGCTTCCCGAGCCAGACGATTTCCTTCGTGTCGAGTGTTGCCGCCGCCGAGTCGATCGTGAACATCTGTTTCTCCGTGAGGGACCGGGGAACCGTTTTGGACAAATGCGGGGCGCTCCCTGCCGGTTGCGCCCCGCTGATCAGGAGTGGACGGGTTAGGTGTGGACGTTGCCCAGGAGGATGCCGCAGGCGGTGTAGTTCACCTGCGTCCCGGTCGTGCCACGGAAGCGGTAGATGTCCGAGCGAGCATCCTCGAAGCGGTACTGCTCGGCCACCTCGTCGCCACCGTCGGCGGTGTTGACGTAGGTGCGCCCGACGCAGAACTCGTCGGGGGCTTTGGTCTGGGCGATGTTGCCGAACCAGCAGTATTCGTCGGACCAGACGCCAGAGAGCGAGACGGTCGCGCCCTCGGTGGCGGTGTTCTTGATGACCGACCCGACGATGATGTCACGCACACCGAGCTTCGCGGCGATCGACGCGCGGTTGGCGTCGTTCACGAGCTGGTTGGGGAGCTGCGTGTACTTCGAGTTGCCGACCAACTGGGCGTTGTTCAGCAGCGCCATGAAGTTGCCCCACGACATGACCGCCACGGCCGTCGAGGGGTCGCCACCATTGTCGCGCAGCTTTCCCAGGGCCCAAGCGGTGTCGTCGACGGGAATGCCGCTGGAGGTGTTCCACTCGTTCGTGACGTTCTTGCCGGTGTTGCCCGACAGGGGCCAGTTGGTCGTGTTGAACAGGGCCGTCGCGGCGATCGCCTCTCGGTAGGTGAGGACCTGGCGACGCAGCATCTCGATGATGCTCGCCTCGTACTGGAATTGATCCTCGTAGTTCGAGCGGGCGTTGTCGTCGTAGGGGGCGGTCAGGCCGTTGTCGTAGCAGACGTATGACTTCTCGCTCGTGCGGCCGTCGATGCGGTTGTACGCGCCGCCCTGGGCTCGGTTGATCAGGGTGGGATTCTCGAACCAGTTGGAGTTCGGCATGGTGCCGAATGAGCCCTTGTTCTTCGGCACGTCGATGCGGCCGAACACGGTCATGTAAATCGGGGTGAACGGGAGAGGACGCTCTTTGACACAGGCCATCAGGTCTGCACGGGGCAGCGCCTGAGAAGTTGATCCACGGATGGGCATTTGTGATTCTCCACCACTCCTGATCAGAGGTGTGATGGGAAATCAGGGGACGGGTGATCTTATGCGGAGATGTCGGACGAATCGAAGGCCATGATCGCGTACACGTCGTCGGCGGCGTTTGCTGCGGGAGTCACGACAACCTGCGTCGCACTCCACACGGCCGACGTGATTGCCCGAGGCGCGCCGGCGGCGGTCCAAACCTGCACGATGCCGACAAGGGGCGACGCGGGGAAGGGGTGGTTGAGCGTGAAGGCCGCGCCGCCAGTGCCGCCCTTCACCGTCCAGGTTCGCTTCGACGGCTCGGGCATGAGCTTGATGATCTCCGCGACGCCGTTGGCGGCCGTGACCGCGAGCTTCGCCGTGCCGATCGGGGGTCCGCTCTTGGTGGTCGAGCCCTGCCCGTTGGCCGCGCCGTAGATCGTGTCGCCCGCCGAGCAGGTCGTCGCCATGCTCAGCTTGAACACGTCAGGGAGGGACTGGAGGTTGCCGATGGCGTCGTCACCGGAGGCGTAGGCGTCCTGCGAGGTGGCGACGTGATCCTCGCCCAGCCCGGCGTAGACCCAGGTGTTCGAGGAGATTTTCAGGCGGCGGTACGGCTCCAGCGCCGTTCCGGCGGGGAGGGTCATAATGCCGATGTTCGTTGCACTCATTTGGTCATTCTTTCAGCGGCCGAGCCGCGGGTGATCGGTGGTGTTTCGGTCGTTCAACGCAGGTTTTCGAGGCCCTTGCCGCCCTCTTCGAGCCAAGCGGCGTGTGCCTCGGGGTTGGCTTTGGCGGCGGCGGCGGCGGCGTTCCCCTTGCTCATGCCGCTCGCCATGCCCTTCTTCACGAGGTCGATGTACCCGCCGGCGGAGGGGGCGTTCGGGGCCAGAGCGAGGGCTTCGGGACGCCCGCCGTTCTCCTGGGCCAGAGCGATCTCGCCGGGGCTCGCGACCTTGGCGGCGGCGACCTTGGCTCGCAGGGTCGCGTTCTCGGTGGCGAGGTGCTTGGTGTACGCGGCGGCCGCGGCGCTGGGGGTCATGGCCGCGATCTGGCAGTCCTCTCGGAACTGGACGAGCTCCGCACCGGGCGCGATGGCGCGAAGCTGCTCCACCGTTGCCGGCTTCTCAGCGGTCGCGGCGCGGGCCGATGCTTCGAGCTCGCCACAGAGGTCGGGGTGTGCAGCCCGCATCTCCGCGAGGTTCGTGATCTTCGGAACCGGCACGCCCGGCCCCTTGTCGTCAGCTTTGGACATGGTTGACTCCAATGCGGCCGGGGTGTGAGGGCCAGCGCGGGCCGCCGCGTCTGGCTCTGAGGAATCGTCAGGAATAATACCCTCGTCGTCGTCCTCAACGTCGGGAAGGTCGTCGGCGCAGGTTTCGATGTCCGCGCACTCGTCAAATCGCCCACCAGAGACGAGCTTGACGTAAGCATCATAGGGGACGATCGCGTCGATCAGGCCGGCGCGGAGAGCGTCGGTTGCACAGAACACCTTGGCCTCCATCGCTCGCACGGCGTCGACGCTGATCTCGCGGTCTTTCGCCACCGACTCAAAGAACGGCGCGATGAGAGATTCGGCGAGCGCCGTGAGGTATTCGACCACCTCGGGCGTCGTGGGCTGTGAGGGATCGCCCGCGTCCTTGAACGCGCCGACCTTGATGTTCCGCTTGACGATGCCCATGTCCGCGAGCATCTTCGAGGCGTCGGTGATCTGCCAGATTGCCCCGATCGAGCCCACCATCGCGGAGGCCGTCGCCACGATTCGCGTCGCGCCCGTGGCGCAGATGTACGAGGCTGAAAACGCCCCGTCGTGGGCGAAGGCGTGGACCCGCTTGGTTTCGGCGAGCGTCTTGATCGCTTCCTGCACGTCGCTCATGCCCGCGACCGAGCCTCCGGGGGAGTCGATTTCTAGGATCACGTCCTGCGCCGCATCCTCGGCCGCCTCGTGGCACGCCGCGACGATCGCCCGCGTGTGCGTCCCGTCCATCCAATATGCGTCGATCTCGTCGATCATCACGGGGCCGCGGATCGTCAGGATCAGGGCGGCGCCGACGCGGCGGAGCAGTCGGGAGTTCGTCTGCGAGATGCCCATTGTCGGCATCGACGACGACAGGCTCATCTTGATCGCGGCGCGGTTGATGGCAGAGAGGCCCGCCCGCTGCTCCATCATCAGGGGTTGCGAGAGCAGGGACCGCATGGCCGATTCGATTGTGGGTGTGGTGCTCATTTGGTTGGTGCCGGTGCTTCCTTGGGTGGCGGCGCGTCCCCGCCGGGCTTGGCGCCAGGCAGGAGCACGGGAGCGATGCCCAGTTTGTTCTCGGTGTCGATCTCGCCCTTGCGGCGCTCGGCGTTCCCGTCGAAGTCGCCGAATCCAAGTTGCTGCGTCGCGTGCTCTTTGGTCGTGAGGTTCCCGTTGATCGCGAGCAGCCATGCCGCCACGTCGGTCCCCATGTCGACGACCGGGGGGGCCGGGGGCGTGATCTCGTGCCGGGCGTTCCAGTCCTCCACGAAGGGCAGGCGGCCCGACTTGATCGCGAGGGAGAGCTTCCATCGAATCCAGGGGCGGTACAGATCCTCGGTGCCCCAGTGTTGGAGCGTGCCGATCGTGGCCCCCCACGCGATCGCCTGTGTCACCTTCGCGTTGCTCGCCGTGAGCCCCGTGAGGTCGAACGCAGAGAGCATCGTCGGCAGTCCGATCTCGCTCCCGATGATCTGGATGTTCATCATCACGAAGTCGCGGCAATTCTGCGTCGGAAGTTCGGGCTTGATCTGCTCGACGCTCTCGCCGGTGTTGAGGTACTGCACCATGCCGGACTCGAGCCCGATCTCCTTGGGCTGTCCCGACGAGACGGCGTTCGCCATGCCCACCACGTCGCCGAGAGTCGCCTCCATCGAGGCCCGCATCGCGGCGGGGGTGTCGGTCTTGATGATCAGGCCGAACAGGGTCGCCATCTGTGCCGCGACGTTCACGTTGTCGATGTACGAGTCGATGAGCCGGAACCGCTCGACGGACGCCTGGAATCCGGGCTCTCCGCGGAATTGCGCGGGCCTGGTCCACAGGGGCCACCGCATGTAAATGCACTCCTCGACCGGCACGCGCGTCGGGTCCGCGAGCACGCCCCACTGGCCCGAAACGGGCGGGGTCTGTGACACGCTCGCGAGGTTCGTGGGGACGTTGAGCTTCGCGGTCTGCACGTCCTTCCACTCGGCCACCCAGAACGCCACGACGCGGCCGGTCGTCTTGTCGACCTCCACGCCGTCATAGCAGAGATTCCCGCCCGGGAGCGTCGTGATCGTGCCGATGTCGCCGCGGTCCTTGACCACGGGAGAGACGATCTGCTGGGCCTCGACGGCCTGGAGGTCGCCGCTTTGGAGCTTTACGAACAGAATATCGCCGTCGCTCAGGCCGGCGGAGACGGACGACTGCCCGACCTGCCAGAGCTTCGCCTTGTCCATCTCGTTCTGGATGTAGTCCTCGGCCATCTTGTTCCAGCCGGGGTTCTTGGAGCGGGCCTGGAAGGCGTACCCGTCGCCGAAGGTGCATTCCATGAGCCGACGGGCCATCATGCGGGCGAGGGTGTTGGACCGGCAGAGGTCCTGCACGCGGGCCGACTGCGTGATTCGCGAGCGCTGGTGGAGGAAGGCGCGGGCGGGCCCGGACGACACTTGCCGACCGCCGCCGGTGCGGGCGTAGTTGGCGCTCTTGTAGTCGCCCGCGATCGCCATGGCTTGGCCCGCGAGGGCGGTGATGGCCTTTGCCTTGGCGAGACGAGCCTCTGCCTCTGCGGTGGTGATCGCGTCGGGCACACGGGATTTCTTGTTCTGTCCGCCCATTTCAGCCAAGCTCCCTGGTCGTGCATCGGTACTGCCTGCCCGCGACCTCGGTGTCGACGTGGATGATCTGCCGCTGCGTCGAGCCGATGTAGATGTGGTCGTTCTCCGCCGGCGCTCGCAGGGTCAAGTCTGACGCCTTGACGATCCAGACCGTTTCTTTCACCTTCGTCGGCTTCCCGTTCATGATCACCTCGACGGTGCGGGTCGGGCCTCGGACACAGTTGATGCTCGCGGGGGTCGACAGGGCGACGGTGTTCCGCATCGTGGTCGTGTTGAACGAGCCGAGCGTGCTGTACTGAAACGTCGCCTGAACGTCGGTCAGAAGGTCAACCGTGTCGTCAGAGAGAACGTCGAGTTCGTCGGAATAGCTCATGTGATGACGCCTCCGCCGCTCCCGGTGTCGCCGCCACTGTCAGGTGAGTCGATCGCCCCGCCGGTGCCGCCGACCGCCCCGGCACCGGACGTCACCTCCACGGCCGCAACGTCCTGGTCGGTCGCGACCATGAGGTCGATCGTGCCCGTGACCGCCGTTGCCAGCCACGCGACCTCGATCTCGGTCACGCCCGCCATGTCGGTCGTGCTCGCGACGGCCGCCCCGCCGCCCGCGGCGATGGTCTTGGCCCCGCTCGCGAATGCGAAGGGTCCGGCATTTCCCGCCCACCACTGGACCGAGAGAGAGCCAGCCCCCCATGCACCGTCGATGAGCTTGGCCGAAATCGTCGCCGCCTTGCCGCTGGAGACGGGGAATCGCCAGACGCCGCTCGCCGTGTTGAGGCTCACGCGCTTGGTCTGGACCGGGCGGATTAGGGTGTTGACGAGGTTCATCCGAAGCGTGCCCTCGAAATGTTGGCCTTGCCGTCCGATGCCGCGTCGGGCAGGGCGCAGAGGTCGTCGAGCTGTTCTTTGAGGAGCCGGAGGTACTGCATGATGTCACCCGTCGATCGGCTCGCCCCGTCCTTGGAGACGCTGGGGCCCATCTGTTGAGTGACCTCGGTGATGTGCCTGGTCAGGCGGTAAATCTGCCCCGCCGTCGTGGGTTGCTCCGCCCAATCGTTGTAGGTGTAGGCCACGGATCACCCCCCGATTCGCTTCGACACTTCCGCCAGGCGGCCAGAAACCTCGGTCGGCTGGAAGGCGTTTTCGGCGTCGCGGAGGGCCCGAGCCAGGTCGGCGACCGCCTTGATACCCGCGTCGTAGGCGGCCTCGACGGCGGCCTTCTTGTCCTGCCACGCCTTGTTCGCCTCCCAGATCGCACCCTTGAACTTCATCAGGCGGTCGTACTCGCCCACGAGCTCGTCGTCGCGGAGCTCGGAGACGGGCAGCGCCGTCGGGTCGCGGAGGGCTTCCGTGAGCGTCGCCACGCCGGGCGACTCAATCAAGGAACCGCTGACCAACGGGGCCTCGCTCGCCGACTCGGGCGGCAGGCTCGACTCTGGGCTTGACTCCACCACTGCCGCCGTTCCCTTGGACTTTGCCATTTGAGGCTCCTGTGTTCACTTCTCGAACGCCCAACGCTTCGAGCACCGCCGCGGCGTAGACGAAGATGTCCCAATAGTGATTCGCGTCGCCCTTGCGCCTGACCGCCCAGATCCCATCGACGTACTGCTCGCTACACAGTTGCGATAGTAGTCCATCGTCAACGTCTTTGGGAAGGTGCCACGTCGAGACGAGCCCGGCGTCGGTTCCGTCGGTGAGTGTCGCGGTCAGTTGAGCCTCGGTCGTCTGCGTTCCCGAGAGCCACCGGGCCATCGAGTTCTTCCAAAGCGTCACGTTGATTCGATAGAGCGGGATCTGCGCGCCCGCGAAGTCCACCGTCGACCGCGTGTAGGGCCTGGTGTCGCGGTTGCCCTTGGTCGCGAATCCTTTGACAAGCACCGTCTTGGAGTCGCGATCCTTGCGGTATCGGTACAGCACCTCGGCGCGGTGGCCGGTGTCGACGGCGACGATCGAGGGCTTGATCTTGCGGTCCTTCTCGCCCGGTTTGGAGATCGGCCACTCCTTGAGCCGCAGGTCGTCGAGCACCGTCGCGAGCGTCCCGTCGCCAAGGCACGCCTCGCATCCCCAGTCCGCGAGCCAGATGTCGGCCCCGCGGTTGGAGAACGCGAACGCCGCCCAATACAGCCGGTCAACCTGCACGTCACAGACCACGATCACGCCCACGGTTCCGAGCGGGCATCGGCCATGCTCGCCCTTGGCGTTGGGCGACTGCTCGGCGCGGGCCTTGAGTTCCGCCACTTCCAGCCGCGAGCCCTTGACCATGTACGCCTCCCCCAGCGTCTCGGTACACCAGACGTAATCGACCTGCCCGTGCTGGCGGATCTTCTCGAGGAATGCCGCCGCCACCTCGCCGTATGGGTTGGGCAAGAGGTCATTGTCGATGCCCAGGATCGCGAATGAAACGTGGTCGATCGGGGGCCGCTCTCCGACCACCTCGCCCGCGGTGTCGTGGCCGTGCTCGTCCTTGCCGAGATCGCCGATGGATTGCGTCTGGGCGACCCATTGCCCGAGCCGACCCTGCCACGCGCGATCGGATGCGTGGCACTTCTCGCGGCACGACGGGCACTCATACCACGCGGTTCGGCGAACGATCGTCGGATCGGCCTGCCCGCCGTTGGCCCACCGCACCTGTCGCCAGTTCCGCGTGTGGTATTTCCGGCAATGCGGGCACGGGACGAACCAGGTGTATTGGCACGTCGCGGCGCCGCGGCGGGCGTCGATGCCCTTGCCGGCGTCGCCGGGGGTGCCCGTCTCGATGACCTTGGAATCGCTGAACGTCTTGCCGCGCTCGAGGAGCTTGGAAGTCGCGAGCGGGTCGCACCGATCAAACTCGTCGATCCAGACGTATCGCGCGGGCGTGCCCTCGGTCCCGCTCTCGGAGTTGGACCCGAGCCATTCGATGATGCCCCGGTCGTAAGTCGTGCGGGCGGCGGTGAACGCCTTTTTCTCGTTCGCGATGTGCCGCATCGCCCGGTCGCAGACCTTGATGGCGGGCTGGAACCGTGTGCGATTGAAGTCCTCGGCCTTCTCGGCCTTGGGCAGCATAATCATCCACCGGCCCGGTCGAACGTCCATCGACCAGAGCACGATGCCGATGAACAGTTCGGTCACGCCGCATTGGGCGGGCTTCATCAGCGTCACGATCCGCACGTCGGGGATCGCGCACATGACCATGATGAGATGGAAGTACGGGACGACTCGCCCGTCCCACCGGCCCGGCATGTCGCCGCCGATGAGGACTCGGTTCTCGTCCATCCACTGAGGCACCGGCAATTCGGGCTCGGCGTGAAAGACGAGGGCCAGGGTTTCGGCCATGATGTCGCGTGCGGAGGCGTAGGGCACGCGAGGAGTTTAGACGCTTTCGACGATGCCGACGTGACGATACACGTGCCGGTCGTTTGGCAGATCCTCTTCGAGTCGGTACAGGTGCCACGACTTCACGCCATCCGGCTTGAACCGGACGGCCTCTTGGATGTCTCCGGTGCCGACATGAATCTCGCCGTCCATCGGGCCGCCGATGATCCAGAATCCCCACGCCTCGATTGTGAGTTCGGCATCAGCCACCCTTCCCCCTTTCCAAATCCCCCAGCACCCTCAGCACCGATTCGTTGATCGCCTTGCGGAATGCCGTCTCGGTCGGTCGGTCCATCGGCACCTTCGCCGACACTTCCTTGGTCAACTTCGACGCGAGGTTGTCCAGAAACACCCGCAACATCTGGAGCGTCGAAGCCCACGTTTGCCGCACGTCCTCCGCGTCCACCAGCTTCGCGGCGGCGGTGTTCAGTTCGTCCATCGCCTGCGCGGCCTTCACGACCTGCTGGAGCGTGTGCGCCCAGACCGGCGTGGCCTTCCCGTCCTCCATGCGCTTGAGGATGTCCGCCGAATCCTTGAGCCCGCCAAACTCGCCGTTCGCCAACCGCGCCGGAATCGTCGGCTGCTCGGCCAGAACGAGCGGGGGCGGCGCCTCGTCGGTCGCCTTGGGCTTCTTGGGCCGTCCGCCGCCCCTGGGTCCGCCCTTGACGTGCTGGATGTTCTCCGCCGCCCACTTCTTCACCGCCGCGAGGTCGTAGCGACGCAGGCGGCCGACCATCACGCTCGGGAGGCCCTTGGGCAGCCACTTGCGGACCATGCGGTCGGAGACCTTCATCGCCTTGGCGAGCTGCACGTCGGAGAGGAGTTGGGGGGCTGGGGAGGTCAATCGGCGTCCTTCGACACGCGGGGAATGATGGGCATTTTGGCGTTCCAGTGGATTTGCATGGGTCCGGACTTGCGAGCGATCCACCCCCGCCAGTCCCGTAAGGCGATGCTTCTGGCTCTGGCCCGATCCTCGTCAGATGGATTCGTTGACATGCGGCGTCGAATTGCCTCATGCTCCTTCTCTTGATCTTCGGTGTATGCCATCGACACCTGGATATTCGGATTGAAGATACTCGCGCCGTCTGGGTCGAGGCCCATGCAGTACCTCTCCCACCGGACTAGGCCGAAGAATCCAGGCCCTCGATCTTCATAGTTCATCGTGCCTCCACCTTCCCAAAGTGCCTTAGCAGTTCATCCGCCCGCTCGCCCGCAAGCTTCGAGACGTGCGGCAAGGATCGCTGGAACGCCACGGAGATCGAGTCGAGCGTCGTCGCCGCACGCAGGACGCACTCGGGCATCGGCGGGCGCTGGGCGAGTTGGAGGTCGGCGTGCATGGCCCTGGTGTATTCCTGATTGGTCAAGATGCCTCCCTTGCGAGTGATGCGAGATAAGCCTTCAACTCGGGCCACGTTCCGAAGTAGTCGCCGGTCTGTGTCTTGCCTGACTGCGGCCACCACCGCACGGTCCCGCCGCGGTCGTGCTCGAACGTCCAGCCCTCTTCGAGCCCGAAGCCGTTCAGAATCCATCCGATCGCCTTGGCCTCTTTGCGAATCCACGCGAACGCCTTTTGGAACTTCTCGGCGCGATCGGCCTTGCGTTGGCTTTGGTACTCGCGGTGTGCCCGGAAGTCGTCTCCCATGTCTGTCACGGTCCCGTCTCCTCGTAAGCGTCCTTGATGCGTTGAAAGATCAGTGAGAGGCCGATGAAGGCGGCGAGGAAGATGGCGATGAAGAGGAGTTGGCTCACGGCTTTCCCCTTGCGAGAGTTGGGAACGGGCCTCGCGTTCGATCGTCGCGCCCGCGCCATGCCGCGTGCCCGCTGGCACAGTGGTATCGGTGCCACAGAAGTCCCGCGTCCCCCGGGGTCCGCCTCGTCACCTGCACCTCGGGAACCCGCACGACATGGATGTGCTCCTCAAGGTTCATTCTCATTCCGTGAGCGGGGCCTCCGACAAATGTGGTTGGGAAAATTGTCACGGCTGCTTCTCCCATTTCCTCACCCACACCGACACGCCGGGTTTCTCCCCGTCGTCGACGAACTTCTTGTCCAGGACCTCATGCACGATTCGCGCGTCGTCGGTCCAAACGATCTTGTTGCACCCGTCCTCCACGGCGCGGGCGGTCTTGAGGAGGTCCGGCGTCGTCGTCGGCATCTCGTCCTTGGCCCACTCGTGAAGGGTTCCGTTCTTGCGGAAGTGTCCTTTCGGACGCGAGCGAAAGAACACGAGGTTCAGCGACAGCGGGCCGTCGTACAGGGGCTTGTTGCCCATCGCCTGCATCGCGACGAGGCCGACGAGTTGCTTCCACGGGCCGTTGTTCTTGCCCGCGTCCTGCATCGACGTCCCGAGCGAGCCGTCTTTGCGACGGAAGGGGTGGGCGGTTTTGGAGCCGCCTGGGGCCGCCTTGCCCGGACAGAAGAATACGAGGCTCATTTCGGCCTCCATTCCACGCTCCCCGAGACGTGCTCCGACAACTTCTCGACCATCGCCAGTACGCGATACGGGTCCACCCCGCACGCCCGAGAGGTCATCGCAACGAGCGTGTGCGCCACGATGAGACACGCGACCGATCCGGCGAGGGCGTTCGTCTCCTCCGGGTACGTCTCGTCGGCCAGAATTTTCTTGGCCGCGAGCAGGCCCGACGCCTCGGCTTTCGCCTTGGCCAGCATCCCTTGGTTGACCCCGTGGGCATGATCGTCGCCGCTGATTTTGGCGTCGTCTTTGTTCGCCCGCAGGAACAGAACCGCAGCCGTCACGCCCATCGCCATCATGCCGCAGGCGATTTCGTTTGCATGCCCGTCTTGTGCTTCCTTGACCAATGCTTCGTCAATGCTCATTTGACCTCCCGCAATTCAAGAGCCATCCCGCACGCCGACAACACCCGTGTCAGGCTTTCGAGGTTGAATGACCGATGCCCGCCCAGCCATTTGCACAGGTTCTCGCGCGGCACTTCGGCCAAGTTCGCGAGGCTGGTCTGCGTGAGTTTCAGTCGCTCCATGCGGGAAAGTACTTTGGAGCGGAGCTTGGGTTCGTCGAGGTTCATGGATGTCATTCCCACAGCCTGTCGGCGAACCTGACGAGCGCGGCCGCGAGTTCCCGCGCCTCGTGTGGAGTAAGTGTGACCGAGATGGTTGTCGCCGCTTTCGCGTCGGCGCTCATCCCAATGACTATGCCATCGCCTCCACCCGTGATCCCGGCCCCAAGGCTGCACTCGCAGTCTCGCAGATAATCGGGCGTCGTGATGGTCGACTGTTCTTCTTCGTGACAAAACCTACTCATGGCCCTTCACCTTCCTTTCGTCCCACAGTGTAACCATTCGGCTACACCTGTCAAGTGGAATGTTTCAGATTTCTGTCGGGCACCCGGTCGTGCCTGCGGGCCCGGACTTCGACCTGCATCCGAGATTGGGGGCATATGGCGATCATGCCGAGCGTGGCCCCCGGGGGTGGAAAGTGGACAATCGCCGCCTTGACCGCCTCCAGAAGTTTGTCCGTGCCCTTGTCGTGCAATTCGTATTTCATGGGTGCTCCTTGCCATGACTATCGGCGATCGGTGGAGGGGGCTTGAATCATTCGTGTCGATTCGAGAATCGTGTCGTCGCGGCGTCCCAGTCCAGGTTCACAATGCCCGTGGGCCCGTTGCGGTTCTTGGCGATGATGAGTTCGGCGAGCCCGGCCATCTCGGGGTGCTCCTGAATCCAGTTCGCGTCTTGGATGTGGTAATACTCGGGGCGATGGAGCAACAAAATCACGTCGGCGTCCTGCTCGATGCTGCCCGACAGCGCGAGGTCCGACATTCGCGGCCGGTTCCCCTCGCGTCCTTCCGCGGATCGGTTGAGCTGTGCAAGGACCACGAGCGGGATCTTGAGTTCGCGGGCCAGGGCCTTGATGTTCCGGCTGATCGCCGACACCTCCACGAATCGCCCATCGCGCCGCGAGGTTGGGTCGGTGATGAGCTGGAGGTAGTCGACGACGATCGCCTTGACCCCGTATTGCTTCACCATCCGCCGCGCCCGCGCCCGCAGCTCCATCACGGTCAGGCTCGCGGTGTCGTCGACGTAGATCGGGGCCTCGCTCAGTTGCCCGACCGCGTGAACGAGTTGCCGCATGTCGAGCCCGCCCACGACGCCGGCGCGGAGGTTCTGCGAGGGAATGCGCGACCGCGACGACATGAGCCGCTGGGCGATGGAGTCCTCGCCCATCTCAAGCGAGAACACCCCGACCGGCGTTCCCGCGAGGCCGATGTTCTCCACGACGTTCAGGCCCCATCCGGTCTTGCCCATGCTCGGCCGCCCGGCCACGATGACGACCTCGCCGTCCTGGAACCCCTGGATCATGCCGTCGAGCGCCGCAAATCCCGTGGGCGTGCCCATCGGCGTGCTGCTGTCGGCTCGCTCGATGCGTTCCATCTGCACGCGGATCAGTTGCCCGATCGGCTTCGCGCCGCCGCCCGACGCGGACCCGTCGAGGTCCGAGAGTGCCGCCTCGTGCTCGTCGATGACCTCGCGGGCGCTGTCGTGGCCGGAGCCGCCGACGTGGTAACAGGCGTGGGCCGTTCGTTGGCAGACCGCGATGGCGCGACGGAGCAGGGCCTTCTCGGCGACGATCTTGGCGTAGAACGCCGCGTTCGAGGAGCTGGGCACGCTCTCCACGAGTTCGCGGAGTTTGTCCTCGCCGCCGATCTTCTCGTAGACGCCCAGGGCCATGAGCCGCTTCTGGATCATCACGAGGTCCAGCATCGCCGGGTTCGTCTTGTCGACGACGTGGAGGATCGCGTTGAAGATCGGGACGTGGTGCTCGTCGTAGAAGTCCGACGCCTGCGAGACGATCGCGAGCACGTCGGGGATGACATTCCCGTCGATGATCATTGACCCGAGCAGGGCGACCTCGGAGGCGTGGTGATGGGGGGGGATGAGGTCTTTCACGGGTTGAGACGGCTCCAGCACGCGGTACAGATCGGCGGTGTGCCGTGCCATGAGTGCGTACACGCGGCCCGAATCGCCGCGACCCGCTCTTGGTGGGCCTTCTCGCTCGCGCAGACCTCGGCTTGCATCTTCTCGGAACTCGCGCGGATTGCCGCGGATGCGTCGTCGGGTTTCATACCGCCACCTTTCGCTGTTTGAGTGTGCCCATCAGGGCTTTGTGAATTGCGCCGGTGAACGCCCCGTGGTCCTTCGCGACCCCGCGCAGGTTCGGGTACGCCTCGTAGATCCGCTCACAGATCGCCTCTTGCTCCGCGGCCCCCAGCGCCTGGAACTTCTTGGCCGACGCCTCCACGGCTTCGGCGAGCCCTGGATCTGCACCCCCAGCCCCTGCCGGCATCTCAGGCGTCGCCTCCCAGAACGTCTCGACCAGGAACCGCAGGGGTGCCACGGTGTAGTCCGCGTCGGTCCCGGGTTTGGCCGCGCGCCTCTTGGCCTCCCACGAGGCTTTCCACCGACGCAGGCTCGCGAGGATCTGGTCGGCGATGAGGTCGAGGCGGTACTCCTCCCACCTCGCGATGCACCCCGCCTTGTTTGTCCGGCGTCCTTTCGGGTATTCGTCCCAGAACTTGACGAAACCGGGGGGTCCGTCGGCGTTTCGCTGGGAATAGCGCCAGGATGCCCCAGGATCGATCGCTCCCCCAGACGGCCCAGACGTGCCCCCGGGGTTCTGGGATGCGGGAGGCGGGGGCGTGGGGGGCGACGAATTGGGAGAAACGGGGGGAACGGGAAGTGTGCTCGTGGGTTTGTTCTCGACTTTGACGCTCTCGCTCTCTCCTCCGGGGGTGGCGGGCGGAGAGTGAGATCCGTTCCGTTCAATTCCTTTAGATCCTATAGATCCTTTGTCATGCGTCTGTGCGCGCACGACTCCAGATTCTGTCCGAGTTGTGTCCGAGTTGTGTCCAGATTCTGTCCGAGGCTTGTCCTGGTTCTTGCCCTTCCCCTTCCCTTTGCGGTCCCGGCACTTGCGGAGTCGATCGATCGCCCGGCTCTTGGACGACCTCCCGAAATAGGCGTCGAAGTCGGGGAACTCCGCGCCCTCTGGAACGACCTTGAGCCAGCCGACGTCGACCATCGCGGCGGCGAACCCGTCGACTTCCGCGAGGCGGTCGATCCTGGCGGCGGTCATGTACCGGATGAACCCGTCCGTGCTGAGGGTTTGGGCCGCCGACCAGACGGCGTGAAGCCCCCCGATGATGGCCCCGACCTTGGCCCCCGTGAGGTCCGACAGGCGGATCACCCGCATGTCGTTGGCGAGGTCCGTCCGCATGAGGATCATGCTCATCAGTGAGCCCTCCAAACGACAGCACAAGAGCCCCACTCGCGCCGCCCAGTCCCGAGGCTTCCGCCCAGTGAATGGATTCGAGTGAGGCTCTTGTTTTGTCGTCGTGGTGGAATCATGGGGGAAACTTTCGAGACGCAAGGCGGCACCCGGACAATAACCCACCCCGCGACCCACCGCAAGTGGCGACGGGAAGTTTTCCACAGAACGAATCCCCGCTCACGTTTTGTCAGCGAACAACGGCGCCTCGCCCTCGCGCTCGCTCCTGTGCGTGTTGGGCTTCTCGCTCATGCCGATGCGGTCGCGGGCGAGCTTGACGTACTCGGGGTTCAGTTCGATTCCGCAGCCGTGCCGCCCGAGCTGTGCCGCCACCGCCAGCGTCGTCCCGCTCCCAAGGAAGGGCTCCAGCACGATGCAAGGGATCGGCTTGTGCGGGTTCATCGCCTCTTGGTCGTCGCCGGTCCAGCAGTCGCACGACGGAGCCCACGCCACGGTTCGCGTGTTCCATCTGGCAACAGACGCGAGCGTCCCATGATGCTCCTCGTATTCCTTCTTCCGACCGCCGGGGCCATTCGCATACCCGGTGTTGTCCGGCGTCTTGTCTACCTGCCGCACCCACGGGGCCAGACACGTCGGGCAGCACCCCTTCTCCGACGTGCCCGCCTTGATCGCGCGGCGGGGGATCTCGGTGGGGAAGGTGGCGAAGTGGCAGCCCGCAAAACT
>OFRE01000072.1_pt1 | contig 28630 bp, 42 predicted proteins | sample 1543061 | NCBI WGS metagenome assembly OFRE01 (sample SAMN07774218, study PRJEB24372) | wastewater metagenome | isolation source: Exp Tend NO 50WW | collected 2016-02
GATTACTCACGTCCTATCCTCCGTCCGTTTTCCTCGGCGAATATCGCGCGAGGACTGAAGCGTTCCAGCAATTTCAGGTAGCTCGCCATCAGCGGAAAGTCGCGGCGGTTTTGTTCCTTCTCGGCCTGCAAGTCGCGGGCGATCTTTTCGACCTTCCCAGCAATTTCGGACAAGTCATCGGAGGGTGTAGACATTCCACGGCCTGCCGCCGGTGCCCTTCTGCGATCCAACAACGCTCGCGCCGATCATGTATAGGGCACGCTTGACAGCAGAAACCGAACACCCACAGCTCTGCGATAGCTGGTGCGCGGTGAGTTCTGCGCGCTCAAGTAGCCAGATGACTTTTTGGCGGGTGGTGTTCATAGAAATTTGTCCTGCTGTGAGAAGGCTTCGTCAGCGAAACGCTTTTCCGCCAGTTCCAGGTTCAGACACGCCTGCTTGTAGTAGCTGTCCTTCAACTCGATGCCGATAGCCTTGCGGCCAAGTGACACCGGGCTATAGACCTCGCTGCCTACGCCCATGAATGGGGTAAGCACCACTTCGCCGGGGTTGCTGTACAGCTCGACAAGGCGGTCGATAACGTCCAGTTGCAACGGGTGAACATGCTTCTCGTCATCTTCCTCCCGGCTATCGCGAAACGGCAACACGTTGTCGATGCGAATGTCATCCCACACGCTTGAAGCATACCGCTGCCAGATGTAGTGCGACAGCTTGTTGCTCTTCGGGTCGTCGTGATCTGCGAAGTTCGATTTCAGGTATTCCCAAAGCTCCGGCGCAGTCAGCTTCGATTCGTTCGCGTTGTTCCAGGCGTTCAGGATATTCGGCAGGATTGGCGTGTCGCCGAAATACCGGGTCAGTCCAGATGGATGCGTGACCGGCACCGCGTTCTCGCCTTTCTTCGTGAACACGAGCACATAATCGGGCATCGCCGTAAAGCATTTGGTCGAATCCTCGACGATAAACTTGTGCATCAGGCTTTGCACCATCGTCCGCATTCTGACCTTTAGCGGCTCTTTCCAGATCGTTATCCGGTTGCGGTAATGGAAACCGTGCTTTTCGTGAATACGGATTATCTCATTAGGAAAATCCCATAAACGGCATGAATTATCAAAAACATCTGTACAGTGTACGGCCGTTATTCTTCCTGGCTTTGTTATCCTTGCCATTTCTTTTATCAAAAAGTCATATTGCTCAAGGAACTGTTCTTTACTTTCGCAGTTTGAAAAGTCTCTAGGATCGCTTGAATAATTATATAGCCCAGCGAACGGAGGCGAATATACGGAAAGGTCTACAGACTCATCCGGTATTGTCGGCAATACTTCCATGCAGTCAGCGTTATAGATAGCATACTTGTCTGTTATAAGTTGATTCTTTACCATTATGTTTTCTCCCTAATTAAATAAAATTTGGTAGTTTTACTTCTTTATCGTGATCTTTGTCGATAAAAACAAACTCACTATTCGCAGCTGCGACAAGATTTTCATACAACTTAATTGCTTTTTGTGTCTTTTGTTCAATTGCTTCTAATACCCTTCCTTGACCTTCACTTATTACCATGTCACATACCACCTCGCTTTTTTGGCCAAACCTCCAAAACCTTCTAATTGATTGATAATACTGCTCATAACTCCAGGTAGGGAAATACACGGTATGATTGCAATGTTGCCAGTTAAGACCCATTGATGTCATCTTTGCTTTGGTTATGATTCTTTGAATTTGCCCATCAGCAAATGCCATTAGTATTTCCTCTTTCTTGTCAATGCTCATTTTCCCTGTTATTTCTACCGCATCGGTATCAAGTTTCGAGAGTAATTCAGACTCATCATTAAGATTGCACCAATAAACGGAAGTCTTTCCTGATGATAACGGGACTGCTTTTTCGCACCGTTCTTTCACTGTTAGTTTTTGCTCCTCCCTTACTTCTGTCATTGTCTGTGCTGGCAATACGAACAAAGACTCCTGACCGTTTATGCACCATTGCTTATCATTCCTTGATACATGCTTGTTTATTATCAACGGCGGCAAATCGTAACCGGCATTAGAAAACCCAAGATCGGAAGGTCTTTTTATCATTATTGACCATTGATTAATCCATGCAAAAAAATCCTTTTCGGCATGTGGCTTAAGGTAGAATTTCTCGCCTATGTTTCGATTATTGCTATCTACGCTGCCTTGATTAGATTTAAAGAACTTTCCTAGCATATCCATGTAACCCATATAACCAAGCGCCTCAGAACTATTACCAAGTTCTATAAAATCATTAGGTGATGGCGTTGCGGTAGACAAGAATCTGTACTTAACCTTTTTAATAAAGGCGATAATCTGATCCCTTGTTTTCCCCGCAAAGTTCTTGAGAATACTTGACTCATCAGCTATAACGCATTCGAAGTCATCAGGATCAAGCAAGTGAAGGCGCTCATAATTGCAAACGATTATCTTCTTTGTTAGTTTGTTAACTCGGATATGCTCAATATCTGCAACGCCAATATTCTCAGCTTCTTTTAGAAATTGAAATGCAACAGCCAGCGGAGTTAGTATTAAAACTCTACCGTTAGTTTTTCTTATGATATTTTCGGCGATGGCGATCTGTATTAATGTTTTACCTAATCCAGTGTCAGCAAACACACCTACACGACCTTTAACTAAAGCCCTTGTAATGATATGTTTCTGGAAATCAAATGCAATATCAGGCATCCATAATGGGTCAAACCCATAATTTCCGATACTGTGTTTTTTAGTTGAAACAAAATCAGAATATTCTGTATTTTTCATAATCATCCAAAGTGATATTTAACTATTTTAGTAAGTGTAAAAACTATCAGCACAGCGGTTAATGCTAGACAGGATTTTATGAGCAATTCTGTTAGTTTATCCATGTCACTCCACCACAACCATTATTTTATGTTCGTTTTCTACTCCGTAAAAATTCAGCTTTGCATTTTTGTTGAACCATTCTGCAATGTGGTTTTTTAATTCATCTTTTTTATTATCCGACAATCCATTCAAATATTCTTCCGAAACTTCGCCTGCCTCATCCGATGCATTGCACTGCATGTCGTTAATTAGCACATTTACATCAATAAAATCACTGTGCTTATATTCTTTTTTATCCGCTTCCCAAACCAAAACTTCTTCGCCTTCTTCATATGATTCCCTCAGATCATCCATCATACCTTCCCAACTCTTATAGCCTTCATTGTCTACTGAGTAACATTGTTCTTCAATTTCCATTTTCTTTACCCTCCAAACTCATTAAATAAGCAGATAGCAGCGTCACTGTCGAATACCTTGGGTCACCCACGCCCTTCATAAATTTGTACACTGTATGGTAGTTTACTCCGCTACTTTTAGCCACCGCGGTAAAGTTTGAATCTTTTAACCGCAATCTTATTTCTTCTACTGAAAACATATTTCTTTTCTCCTTAAGTAAATTTATTCACATTTCAGTTGACACGATACCACATGATAAGTTATTATGCAATTTCTGATTAAATGTTTTGGGAGATAGAATGTATATAGAAAATAATGGTGATACTTGGCTAATTCTTAAAGAAAAATCAGTGTTTGTATCAAGACAAGGAAAATTAGACGTTTCTGTATACAAGCGAAGCTGCTGGGGTCGTCGACAAATTGACGGTTTACTGTATAAGTGCTGCGTGAGATTTGCTTCCGAAGACGGATCTGTTGTTAGAGATTACGAAGCAATACCAAGCATAATAACTGTAGAGTTTTTAAAAGATAAAGGTTTTGTTAGCTGATCATAATTCAACTAAATTTGAGGTGCATAAATGCCAGAAGAATATTACGAAAGATACATAGCAGCATTCCGAACTCTGATTGAAAATCATGGCGCGCAAAATGCTATATACGCTCTCGAACAAGCTTTTAGATTAGAGAGTAAAGATAATACGCATCAGGATCGGCAGAATACTTATTTGGCTGCTGTGGCTGATGCGACACGAGAACTTTATTATGGGATTGAAAAATTATGAGCAATTTGCCAGCATTACAAATGAATGAAGAAGAAATATTTAAGGTGTTAAGTAACTCTCTTTACGTTGGCGCGCAGCCGGAATCAATCAAGATGGTTTTAAGTTACTGCAAAGCGTCAGGATTAGACCCAATGCTTAAACCTGTGCATATCGTGCCTATGTATTGCGCTACAGGTAAGAAGGATGGCAAAGGCTACGATATTAAAGCTATGCGTGATGTAATCATGCCTGGGATAGGTTTGTATAGAGTTCAAGCAGCAAGCTCTAAACAGTATGCCGGAGCATCGGAGCCTGAGTTTGGCGAAGATGTAATCGAAGAAATTGAAGGATCAAAAATCACTTATCCAAAGTGGTGCAAAATAACGGTTAAGCGCCAACTTGATTCAGGCGCGATTGCAGAATTCTCGTCCATAGAATTTTGGAAAGAAAATTATGCAACGAAAAGCAAAGACTCGAAACTACCTAATGCAATGTGGGCAAAACGTCCTTACGGGCAGATTGCAAAATGCGCCGAAGCTCAGGCATTAAGAAAGGCATTCCCTGAGTTTGGATCACAACCAACAGCGGAAGAAATGGAAGGGAAAGAAATTGATATAACGCCACATAATAATTTACAGATAGAAGAAAAAGAACTTCCTGATTATCCTGAAACGCAATTTAAGGAGAATATAGCCGGATGGATTGCACGAATAAACTCAGGTAAACAAACGGCAGAACAAATCATTAACATGATATCTACAAAGTACGTATTGTCAGAAGTACAAAAGAAATCAATAACCAACATAGGACTATAAAATGAAAACTCACAACCTTAAACAAGGCACCCAAATCTGGCATGAATTCCGCGCTGATCACTTCGGAGCCTCAGAAGCAGCAGCAATGCTGGGATTATCAAAGCAATTATCAAGAAATGAACTATTGCTATACAAGAAAATGGGCAAATCTAAAGAGTACAGCGACTGGGTACAAAAAAATATTCTGGAATATGGGCATGAAGTAGAAGCAAAAGCTCGCATATTGATTGAACTTGAGATTAACCAAGAGCTTTATCCTATCACCTGCTCAACAGGAAAACTTTCAGCTTCATGCGATGGGCTTACAGAAGATTATCAGATTGCATACGAGCATAAACAATACAATTCAGAATTGGCTGATTTCATTGCAGCTAATAATACAATACCTGAGTCTCACATGCCTCAATGCCAGCAAATATTGCTAATCACCGGAGCAGACAAAGTAATTTTTGTTTGCAGTGATGGAACAGCAAATAATAGAGTAATGATTGATATTTACCCTGACATTGATTGGTTTGACAGAATAGAGGCGGGATGGTCGCAATTTGAAAAGGATCTTGAAATGTACGAACACAAAGAATTCGCAGATAAGCCACAAGCCGCAGCAATCATGCAATTGCCAGCGCTATCGATCCAGATCAAGGGCGAGGTAACAGTAAGTAATTTACCGCAGTTTAAAGCCGCAGCCGATCAGTTTATAGCAAGCATACGCACTGACCTGCAAACTGATAATGATTTTGCGGATGCCGAAGCAACTGTCAAATTCTGCGAAGAAACGGAAAAGAAGCTTGAATCAGCAAAGGCGGCAGCAATCGGCCAGACTGCAAGCATTGATGAACTCATGCGAACGATTGATTTTATCAAAGAATCAATCAGGTCAAAACGGTTAACTCTTGAGAAGCTGGTAAAAACTCAAAAGGAAAGTATTAAGACAAAGATAATTGATGATGCTTACAAGTTATGCGCAGAACATCAATGCGGTATTGCGTCAGAATTCCTTAAAATTAATTTTGCTGCACTGTTTAATTTATCAAGACAAAGCTTTGAGACGGCTTGCAAAAACAAACGCACACTTGCCAGCCTGCACAATGCAGTTGATACAGAAGTTTCCGCTATCAAAATCAAACTTGATGATCTTGCTAGAGTGATCAGGAAAAACTTAACTCACATGCCGGATGATCTGTCTTTGTTTCGTGATCTACAGTCGATTATAACCAAGCCAGAAGATGATTTTAAATTACTTGTTGAATCACGCCTGTCTGAACAAAAGCACAAGGATGAAGAAGCCGCACAGCGAGCCATTGATGATGCCAAAGCCAAAGAAGAATCAGATAAATTGAAGTGCTCCCAAGAGCAACCTTTAAAAGTTCCTGAACCAATGACAAGCGGATATCACTCGACAGCAATTACCAAAGAAACAAAAGAACCATTAACTGGATTTGATAAATGGTGGGAAGAAACAGGATCAAACCTGTCATTAAGCGGAATGAATTTAGCGCGAGCAGCATGGAATGCAAAACCATGACACAGAATATTCACTTAAATTCTAAAGAAACGTGCTGGATGATTAGTTTAGGGCAGGTGAAGCCGCCGTCAATTGACATCAAGCCAGCGTATATAAAGAGAGATACGCCATACACCAGGCAAAAATTTAACATGAGGGATATATCTATAAAAGATAAGCGCGGCATTTTTCTTGGGTATATCGACCTAGCTTTAAAAGAAAATCTTCTTAGGTGCAAAGATATAATGGATTTCCTTCTGCAAAAAGAAGCCGAGACCGGAATGGAAATGGTGTTAAGAACTAAAACAGGTGTTGTGATAAGCGAGCGTGCATTCAGAACGTGCGTACAGCAGCAGAAGAAACTTAGTGGCGTTGTAGAGAAATCCGTTAAGCAGCAGATCATTGATATGTACAGAGAGAATTTCAGCTACCGAGAGATTATTGATACTCTGCAATGCTCAGATAGGCACATTAGACAGTCTTTGGAAAGCATCGGAGCCGGTTTCGATAAGAAAGAAAGGCGTAAGAAAAGCGCATCTAAAAATATTAAATAACTATTGCACATTTGTTATTTATCTAATATAATTATTCATCTGTTAAACATTGGGAGATGAAATGAGATACGTTAGTGAAAAGAGATTGAAAGAGTTAATTATTAGAAATCCTGAGTTTGATACTTTTAACCAAACTTTACTTAATTTAATTGACCTTGAATGCAAAGAACTACCAGACCAGAAATGGCAAACTATAGATGAGTTTACGGCTAATCCGGTTGATGGATGGTGTCATATATGTTACTGGCACAGTGACACTGATGTCGCATATCATGCGCAAGGTAAATTCATGTGGTGTGATGCCTCACCTGACGGAGACGATTACAGTGATGTAGACATCACCCACGTAATGCCAATCAAAACACCGGAGGCTCCGAAATGATAAGCAAATGGAACTGGATGATGGATTATTGTAAGAGTAACTTTCTACATCCAGGCAATAAATCGGCATGGGAAGAAGCAAGAAAAGCTTATGAAGAATTTATTAAAACAAGTGAGGCTAAGAAATGAAACAAATATACAATCACGACATGAAGCACTACAAAGCGCAAGACGGCGCGATGTTGACTAAGACAATACTTTGGCTTGTGATCGCAATAATATTCGCAGCAATAGCATATACAAGCAATCAGCAGTATGAAGAATGTCTAGCCGGAAGTCAGTCTGTTGTGTTGTGTGGTGGAGGTAATAATTAAAATGACCTACGGAAAAAACCAGCTTGCTTTGCTTAAATTCCTTGAGAAATATCCACAGCGTTGGCATAGATTAACAAGACCTAAAGCAATAAAAGCAGCAAAAAGATTACGTTTCAGGGAAGAAGTCAATGTTGGTTATACTTACATAAACAATGAATTTCATGTGGCTATGTTTCTGCCACAAATGCTAATAGATCAAAATTAAATGTTAAGCGCTTACATAATTATCGGGTGTTTGCTGTTATTGTTAGTAGTATTTTTTGACAAAGACGATCCGAAAGAGTTAGAAAATTATAAGCTCATAATAACGTGTATTTGCATAATTTTATTGTGGCCTATATTGCTACATCTAATATGTAAAGATATAGAAATTAAAAGGTAGGCGGCTAATTCCTTGTATTGAAAAAAGCCAGATCCATGACGCTGGCTAGATTGCTGATGATGTTGGTAGATTTGTGTCCTGCTGTTTTTGCACTATATACCGATTTAAAATACCCGGGCCGCTGTAAATCATAATCGGGCAATCATCGGAAGTCATGGTTTTAAATGGGATAAATAATGAAACCAAGCTTCACGGATACTTATACTGTTAGATTCTGGCTAAAAGATTCTGATGGATATCTAAAGCAATATAGCGACAATTATTATGCTTCTGAAAAAGACAGGCACCAGGAAGCAATTAAGCATATATGCAAGATATGGAAGATAAAAGAAAGCGATGTTATTAGCTGCACTTACCAATAATGGAGAATATTATGTGTACAGAAAATAAATTAAGACGATCAGGTGATCAGCCGGCAAGAGAGCTAGCGCGATTTAAGAAAGAATTGTCTCAAGCAATTAAAGAAAAAGAAGCGGCAGAACTTGACGCAAAAAATAAAACACAGCGCAATATGTGCCTAACTAGGAATGCTGGAGTTTCCCATTGCTGGATGATATACAGCAATATGATATCTGTCGTTCTATTTGGTTTATTGGTGTATGTATGGCCATGAAAACATTCAAAGCATCACTTAATTATAACAAAGAGATAACAGAACATGAAGTTATCAAAGAGACTGATAAGTTTATTACTTACATTCAAAAAGAATTTTCTGGAGAATGGGAAGTTAGAGAACTTAAAGAGTCATCTTCATTAAAACATTTCACAACTTACAATGACGCAAAACAATGGCTAATGGATAAAATTGATTTGAAGATAAGAGCATATCAAATTGACATTGACCGGCTTAAATCACAAAAACAAAAGGTGAATAATTTATGAAAACAGTTACCAAATTACAAATAGCAGCCGCCGCAGCAATTGGCGCGATACTGGCAGGAATTATGATTGCAATTCATATTTTTAAGGATCTTTGATATGACAACGCAAACGATTGAAGTCGAAGGATTGCCGGAAGGATGGAAGGCGAAAGAATTTAGACTTGGTGAAATAGATGAGACTTACTATGATCCAGCAACAAAGAGTATATGCAGATTGTTGCTTGGGTCAACTGTTGGAGTTTTGATAGTTGAAAAAATCCAGCCGCGCAGGATAGTGCTGGAGGAGACTGGGGAAGAGAGAAAAATATGTTATGGGGAGTGGTACGAAACCAGTGAACACAAATTGATGCGATGGCCCTATGGTGGAAAAACCGATGGGAGACATAAGGTATGGCGCGAAGTAAAGGAAAACGACTTATCATTAACTAACGCCGAGCATAAGTTAAGTTTGAGTGTGGATCAATGTAGGAAACTATTCTGCAATCTAGATAAAGATGTAATGAAATTGTTACGCGAATTCATAAAGGATAAATGATGAGCAAATGGAAAGAGTACAACGGAAGCCCGGAGCAGATTGCTGTAATTTTTCAACCTAAATTACAGGTGGCGATAAAAACGATAACAAATAGAGTATTCTTACTTTTGAACAACACCATGAAAAGTGACTGGCTATATGACGTAGAATACTGCAAGACAGTGCGTGAGTATCTGATCTGCAACCCGCACCCACTCGCGGACATGATCTGCCAGCAAGCAAGGACAGGGCAGCCGGTTTGGGTTAGGAAGTTATTTGAGTGTGGTATAGAAAAGGAATGGCAGATGTTTGTAACAACCACACCAGACTGGAATATACCAGGCGCTGAGTATTCATTCACTGAGTTTAAGGAGGAAGTAGTATGAGCAATATTAAATTATATAGAAAGAAGAATTTGCAAGGAATGCGGCCATATCTACCCGGTGAAGATTTAACTGGTATAAGTGTGAATAAGGAAGATACGCCGGAGTTAGGAGGGATGATAGCTGTTAATAAAGATAATAGTGAGGATCGTTGGTATGTAGCAAAGGAGTTCTTTGAAGATAACTATGAGTTAGCAGATTAATCATGGATCTGACAGGCCGCTTTATTAATTCACTAAAGAAAAATGGGAGGATTTGAATAATGGAAGGGATTAGTAAAGCAAGAGTGCTTAGATTGATTAATAGCCCTTATGGCCGCGATGGGTTTGTTAGCAAGTCAGAACTTTTAAATTGTATACAAGAACTCGACAACTGGCTGCCGATTGACGAGAATACGCCGAAGGATAGGTGTATATGGTTATCTAATGGCAAGAATAAATGTTTGGCTATATGGTTTAGAGATGTGTGGCGAGAGATAGTGTGGATCAACACCGATAATACGGAAAACAATTTCACACACTACAAACTATTACCGGAAGATCCTGATTAAACCTCAAACACAGGAGTTATTTTTTTGTAAAAATGCTTGCCAAATGCGCTAACTCCAAAATAAAATAATTCAGCTATTGGTTTTGGAGTTCCTCCAATAATCATTATATCGCGCAATTCTTCGTTGCATTCTTTAAAGTGATAGTCAGGCAATAAACCTTCTTGAATAAGCTGAAATAGAGCATCGTGAACGAGCACGGCAAGCATATTGCATTTAAAGTCAGGAGCGCATGTTGCTCCGTTCCAGGCGTAAGAATTGTAGATGAACAACTTGCCGTCAGTTCCGAGAAAAATGAATCCCTGAATGATTGCCGGTTGCGATGGTCGTAGTCTTGTTTGAACTGCCACATTACCTTTTAACTGATACTTATAATAGCCTTTTGAGTATCTCATCCAGTTCCACCTATGCCGCAGTTCATTTAAGTGTATGCGTGCGCTCGATCTGAGCAACACATTGAAGATGCAATTCAGCCAGTCTAGCTATTTCGTATTCTGCTCTGACAAGCTTTTGTTGATTATCTCCGGCCAGTTCTTGATTGCAAGTGCTTTCCCCTCTTCCAGCATCGCCTTGCTGTATACCGGCTTCTCGTAGCACGGAGTTTCTACTATTCTCATTTGCTTTGGTGTTGATTCGCAAGATGCGAGTAAGAGCAGCATCACGCTCAGAAATAAGATTCTTGATTTGTTCGTCATTGTGTGTTAAAACTCCTATCAGTATGTTGCTATTTTCCGTGGCCTTGTCGGCTACGGATTTTTTCGCCTTAGCCAGTATTGCCTCCGCCTTGATTGCGTCTTTTGCGTCCCTTGCTTCGTATAGAGCAGTTGCACGATCAAAACCCCCCTGATCAATCTTATGATAAGTATAGGCAAGTACTGCGATTATCGCCAATGCAGCGAGTATTTTTAATCCGTATTTTGCAGCGAAAAGCATTACTTGTGGCGGGATTGGTATCATAAATTCTCCAATGGCTTCCTGGTTATGCTTCTAAGATACGTACCGATTGCGCCATACACTACCGTAAAAGCAGCGTAACCGGCAGGAGATAATAACACCTCAAAATAGGCATTTAATGCAGCTAATAGCACCGTGATGATATTTAACCATACTGTTTTTGATTTGAGGTATTTTATCATTCTATCCTAACAACTTCTTGATAATATCATAAGCCACATAAAGCACAGCCAAAGAGCCGCCCCAAGATTTTAACGTATCAATGGTTGTGAAGTTATTTTTTGTACGCTCGACTGTAGGCTGAAGTTCAACCCACTTACTAAGAGTGGAGTTAGTTGTCTGTAATGCTTTTGTTAATTCTGTAACGGTATCATTGAATGATTTCATAGCCCTGTCGCTATCCTGCCTATGTTTATCATGAGCATCATGACGCGCATTACATGCCGCAATTTCAGCCTCAATTTTGCGCCGGTCATGAACCCTTCTTTCTTCAATCATGGTGTGTACCTCGTCTTTATTCAAGAATCCCCACGCCATGTTATCCCCTTTATTTTTGGTTGTATGTGATAAAAGTCACACTTACAAGTAATGAGCGCCGATACCATCAAAAGTGCCATCTTGCGTTACTGCCAGAAAATCAGCATCCCCCTCCGTAGTACTCTCGAATGCTAATGTGCCGGTTCTATCCCAAGAATTTCGTGTAGGTATCCCTGTGCCGGTTTTAGTAGACCCGTTTCCAGACTCAACGTTACCTTCACATATCGTATCAGCCTCGAGCACGAATGCCACGCCGCCAACACCCCATACTGTATTTTTACGCATTGTGACATTGATACCTGTGTTTGCATCTACCCCATTGTTAACCACATCGTACACCAAGTTGTGATCAACCACAGCGTTTGCACCAACACTAGCGCCACCGGCTTTGATACCGTTACCATTACCTGACCCAAGACCTATCCGTCGCACAATATTATATCTAACTAGCGGAGACTGGCTTTGCCATGTATCGGCACCGTCATCCGCGCAGTCCTCTATCAAATTGTGCATAACGCTGTTGCCTGTGCCACTTGATATCGATATACCATCAGCATTCCCACCATCAGCGTAATTTCCAGTATTTAAGCCAACGTCAGAGCAGTGATGAATCCAGTTATTGATGAATGAGTTGTAGCTTCCGGTATTGAGTATCCCCGATAATTTGCAGTATCGTATTTCATTACCGTCCACGGTGTTATGTGTACCACCAGAATACACGCCGTACTCAGGCATATATTGTATAATACAGCCCCGTATCTTTTGATAAGAGTCGGAGAAGTTAACTCGCCGCTGATTGCCGACACCTGGAGTAATAGCTGACCCGTCGATGATCACAGTCTCGCCAGGATACGCCTCGTAAATAATTGGCTGCTCTGCCGTGCCAACATTCCATAACGATAAATGTGCTGCGGTTGTGAGCGCAATAGTGCCGCCACGAAAGAATACAACGCTACCTGGTGCGGTTGCCGCATTGATCGCGCCTTGATACGTCTTTGGGCTTGCTTCGGTTCCAGGATTAGCATCATTACCGTCCGATGCCCCGAACATTGTACCTTTACTCAAAGGCGTAGGAACCCAAGGCAATGGGCCATGATTGCGAGCGTCTATGTAGCCCAATTCGCGCTTTGTTTTATCCCATATTTGCAGGTCATAGATATACTGGTTTATTTGCCCGCCAGCTAATGAGTAAACTCCAGCAAAAAACATCTGAGACCAGGGGAGGTCATGCACACCCATATGCACCCCGCCGCGCTTATCGCATATCACGACCGATTGCATGGTAGACGCGCGTGTAATAGATACCTTTGTGCGGCCAGTTGTTAAGTCTGGATGATCTGACGGATAGCTTCTAGTTACTGGATCAGGGACAGTCATTTCAACTTCAAATTTAAACCACTCTCCATCGGATGGAATGGATTCTCTGGAGTCAACTTGCCAAAATGTTGCAGGAGAACCTGTTACTCCTGGTATAGATATCGGAGCATTAGCTGCGCTATTATCCATCTGTGTTCGCCAGTACAACCCAGTTGCGTCCTCATGAATGCGTACTGTTATACGCAAATCTCCACCGCCTTCATAGCCAAGATAGCCGCCTGATTTGACGTCAAAGAACACACGCCAAAAGGCATTCCCAGACACGTGGGAAAAATCAAGATTTGTTGCAAGTGGGTCAGCACCATCTACCTGCATTTTCACCCAGTACGAGCAATAGAATTTCTTCATTGCTGAACCAGGCACTCCGCTGCCACCAGCACCTAGTGCGTCTCGCAACACCCTAAGCCAATTTTGTGGTTGACTATTTGCCGTTCCTATCGCAGTAGTGCGAGTTTTAGTGTTCTGATACAAAGCTTGCACATTTGTTCCGTATGGCCCAGGGACAGTGACTATACTATTCTCGATTAATGTCGTTAAATCAGCAACCTTAGCCGCAGCATCAGCACCCACTATATCCCTGTCAGCAGTTAGCTGCATTTGCAGGGTATAGTTTGTATCAAAGAACCCATTCATTACGCTAGAAACAATGCTAGAACTTGTGATGGTTTGAGTATATTGCTTGGTACTGGATCCAACCACGACAGGTGTTCCCAAAGTCACAGACGAGAAGTCTGGGAAATGCAATATCTTCTTAGGCACATTGCTTGAGTTATTATATCTCAAATTTCCAAGGATGCTTTTACGCATTAGTAACCTCTTCTCAAGCTTACTCTATACCCGCTGAGCAAGTTCAGCGCCGTATCAGTAGTGCCATTCAACTTTACTCCGTAGTGTAAACTAGGAGGTGTTGCACTATCGAATGATGTAGTGGTTACTGTCGTGGCATCACGTGCTGAAGTAACAGGCCCCCCGACATTAAAAGTTCCAGACGCGGTTATTACATGACCAATTCTGCACGTCGTTGCTGATAATCTTAATATAGTCATGTTAGTATCCACCCTGCCAAGTACAGTAGCTCCAGCTTCCGTGGTTGCTAAAACCTGCCCTGATGCAGTAGATGTATAATCTCCGACAGTAGTTGATGTGCCCATCAAATAACGCCTCGTGATAATATTAGCCGTTCCAGTCTTCTGGCACCAGGCATTCTCTATAACAATCGAGTCAAGATTTTGTAAAATTGAGTTATTATTGACATCTACAGGAATCTGTATACTTTTTAGCAAAGCCTCGGTAGTATATGTACCTGGATGCGGTATATCCGCAAGTGTATTGCTGAGTAGCGCGACAGAGGGTTCTAGTCGATAGGTGACTCCGTCTGATTTGCATACATGGCCAACATTAGCAGGCAGGATTCGCAGCCCAGGGTATAGAGTAGGATCTGGCGCAAGTGCCAATGTTGCGTATTGCAATGGCCCACTCAACAGTACCGGCCTATTGCCTGTTGCATCGGCCATCCACAAACTACCACCAGTCGATCCCACTGAATGTACATCAGTCACCCGATAAATTATACCGTCTAATTGAGTCCAGTCCAGCAGGATAAAATCAGCCCAGGCTATTGGTAATGCAGGTGGTATATCAACACCACCAACACTAGATTGACCTGTTGTCGAATCGTATTGAACTATCCCAAGAGAAGCTCTTACCCTAGCAAATATAAGTTTCCACCATTGCATGATTAATCTTCTCCGTAAACTTGTGCGGTTAATGTAGGCGATCCAGTTGGGCCAGGAAATACAAATAAATCTGTCTCAGTACCGGCAGATCCGGTACGCCCGTAAACACCTTCTGTACCGTCTTTCTTGGTTCTGTAACGTAACCATCCAGTACCGGAGTTTTTTAATAACTTTGGATTTTCTGCTTCGGTGTAATAATCGTAAGTAGCGCTAGTTGTTGTGTCTGCGACAAATTTTGGGTTATCAATCGTTATCGTCTCAATTATTCCGTTTCTTTTTTTTGCGGCCGGCATATTATGCTTCTCCTGATCTAAGTTTGCGTATCCGTTCAGCTTCTATAAATAAATCATCTATTTGTGTTTGAGTAAGTCCTAATGCAGTTCTAGCTGTTTCAACAAGATGGAATGATCTGAATATACTTGTTGATTTGTCCCACCACATTTTATCAACTTGTGATTGAGTAGCCATGAATTGGTCTATAAAGTCAAATAATCCAGCCTCAATCAATGCCTCTCTCGCCGCCGTCATTGGTACCTCTACCGGCACTCTTTTTGCGTAAATTGCTGCGGCATGATCTAATAGATATTCTCCGGTATTAACAAGCACACCATCGACTAAATCCATCTTTCCTACTTCAACTTGAGGCATTTCTCCCTGCGTCCTGGTATCCCACATGATTCGAGATATATCGAAATACTCACCAGTCTCATCTATAACTTCAATAGATTGCTCTCCAGTTGGTAATTTTACTAGCAGCTTACACATTATTCACTTTTCTAGCGCTGAACATGCTAGTAAATCCTGATGTTGAATCCATGGTTCCCATATCATGCGGCCCTATCACGTCACCAGGAGCGCATAAAATTGTGCGTGTTAATTCATTGCTTTGAGTGCCACTCCCACCAGCGCACACAATGTCTGTTTGGGTAATTGAGTCAATATCTGTGGTCAATTGAGCGCTGTTCTTTGATATGCCAAAATAAGCAGATCCAGCCGCCCTAGCATCTCGCACAATAAATTCATACAGTCCGGCATCTACTATCGTTATCTGAAATCCTAAAGTAGCAGTATTCACATAAGTCATTGCAGTGCCAGTGCTTGTCTCAATAACAGAATACCTGCGTCGCTTCGTGTTTGTTGATCCGTATCCGTTGCCCTGTCTTGCAGTGATAACATGATCGCCAACATTTGCATAAAGTGAATCCCAATAGACCGGGCTTGAGTTTGGCGTATTACCTAAGTTCAAGTTAGATTTAGACCTGTAAAGCTTCCCGTCCGGACCCTTAGCAATCCATCCCTGCGGATAGGTTATATACTGGCTCCAAATCCTTATAAATTCTATTTCGTCCCAATATGTTGTGGCAACAGACACGGGGTCATTCTGGTAATTATTCGCTATCGTTGAAGCGTAATATTTACCATTTGAGCCGATAACAACTTCGTATTGATCAAATATCCTAAAGTTGTTCCATGGCTCAAAATTACCAGTGTCTAAACTTCCTTCAGGATCTCTAACCTCAATCTGAGTGCTGTCGCTTTTCGTTAAAATTACCTTGGCTATACCGGAAAAGAAGATATTAGGCTGCCTTCCTGCTGCCGTAAGGATCACAGGGTTTGAATTGGCAATAGTCATTGCTGAATCAGAATAAGTATTCTTTGGTGTTGTTGTTCCTGATTCATAAAAGAACAACTTACCAGATATTAAAGGATCACCAGCGTCATCAAAATACTGTTTGCCGATACTTCCGAATCTACTCATTTTTACCCTCTGTAATTTTTGGCACAACAGCAGAAACACCAAGCGCCGAAGCTATCGCCGGAAAATCTCGCTCAAATGTGGTTATAACTTGTTTGTAAGCCGGCTTTGCGTTCATTGCCCTGCGAACTGCTCGTTCATCAGATCCGGCCTTTACAACGAAATTCACCGCATCTCTGAATGCTGCCAATGCTGGCAAACTTCCAGCCCTGTTCAATATGTCGAGTATCACTGGAGCAGATCCTTTAGGCGTTGTGGCAGCAGCAGGTGACATGTCAAGAGCAGTCTGTTTTAGGTTCTGCAAACGAGACAACATTTTCTCGTTGCCTTTGAATATTTCTTTAAGCTTGTCATCGCCTATTGTATTCAGTGCTTTTGCAAACTGATCACCGCCAACAGTTTCAACGCCGTTTACTTTACGCGATGTTGATTTTAACGATGCTTCAAGAGCATGTAATACTGTGGCAGCTTGCAAGTCTTTAATAGCTTTCTGCCCTGGCTGCCCTGACGATCTCAAGCTTGTTAATGTGCGCTGTAAATTTTCTACGCCTATCCCATCTGGTTTTATAAGCTCTCTAATTACTCGCGACGACTCAATAACCGGCGTAACACCATCGCGTTTAACGCCAATCAATCTTCCGGTTATAGATTCAGGTGAAAACTCTGTTTTAAGAGTTCTGACTGTTTGCCTTGCTTGTTTAAGCGTATCCAGAACATTACCTGATGCTTTATCACCGATAGACTTGGTGACAAGCTCTGCCTCATCATCCAATGCGCTTTTTAATGGCCCTGTAACCACCTTAGCAGCGCCGGTACTATCAGCGCGCTCTATCTGATTTATTGCTGATCTAAAGTCTTCAAGGTTGCCAATGTTTAGAGGTGTAATCTCTCCACCAGATTTAGTGAATGCCGCAACAGCATCATCGCTTTTATTGATGCCAAACTCCACCAGCAAATCATCAACAGCACCTATCTGACTACCAGCAAGCCTAGACAATCTACGCATTTGTTGCTTATCTGGCATTGTCGCTGCAAGCGTATCTGTGAATATTGGAATGTTTGCAACCTCAGGAGCAGTATCAGCCACTTTTTTATAAAGCGCGTTCTTTTCTGCCCTCAATAGATCCTTACGACCTGATAGAGCATTTTTAACCGAATCCCCGACATCATCAGGCACACCAAGATTGTCAACTAATTCATTTACTTTAGCTTTGAATGCCTCGCTTTGTGCAAACTTCATTTGTCGCAGTGGCTCTGATGCTTCGTTTCCTGCCTGATTCAACAATCTTTGTTCGGCAGCTTGCTTGCCAAAGTCTTGGGTAATATCGCCAGCAGTTGCCGGTATACCTTGAGATTCAAAACGGGCCGACCTTGCAGCCTGAACAGGATCAACACCAGGTTTATTAACTATTGCGAATGCGTTTTTTGTTAGGTCATCAAACGAAGTTCCAGTTTGTTGCAACGCTTTTTCTAATTCTGGTGTAGGCATTCCTTCTGATGTTAATAACGGCCCTTTAGGCGCACGTCCTAGCTTAGCGAATACCGCACGGCCAAGCTTACCAAGCACAGGGATAAGAGCCTCAATCCCACCTGCAACAGCGCCACCGACACCAGCTGCAGCCAGTGTTTCAACAGGGTCTGCTCCTTTTCCGTTTGCGAGTACTCCACCTTGTGTTGCTCCTAGAATTGTTGAGCCGATAACCCTTCCTGCTAACGTTGTTGCAGCAGGAATAATGGTAGTTCCTGCTGATGTAGCAAGGCCAGCACCAGCCAATGGAGCAACAGCCAAAAATGGAGCAGATTCTCCGATTATTTCACCAGCCGCAGCAGCCGTGCTGTCTTTTGTTAGCATTTCTGACGCTTGTTTCGTTAATGGGTCTTCTTCAGCATCAACACCAAATTTATCAGCTAATCCTAGCCCACGATAAACAGTAGCCATACCACGCCCAGCACCGACAAGAAACTTTTCAAATCCGCTCATGTCGTTATTGATCTGATCAAGTAATTTTGTGTGATCTTCTGTGGCTTGTTTTTCGGTTAGTCTTTTTGAGAGCATTTCGTAATTATTAGACTTAATACCGGCCTCGTCTAATAAATCACCGCCAATACGCCGTACATTTCCGCCGATGCGCTCGCTTGATTGACCGCCTAACTCATCTAGTAAATCAGCCATTAATATAATGGTCCTTTGATGCCCAATTGACTTGCCACGTCTTCAGGTGTTGTTCCCCTGTTCTGTGCTGTTTCGTACAATTCACCCAAAGAGATATCACGCTTCAATGCGGGAGAATTTATCTTCGAGCGCCACGCTTGATTTAAGCCTTTTCCGGTGTTTCTATTACTTATAAAATCTGCTTTGAATTGATGGAAACCTGCCTCAAACCTTGACACCTTAGCAGCGCCTCTAAGATAAGATGCTATTTGCTCAGGGCTTGCGTTTTCTTTTGGCTGACTTGATAAAACTAATTTAATGTCAGCATCAGAAGCCGCGCCAGGAGGAAGCATTTTAATTGCCTCCGACATCCTCACTTCATTAACTTGTCTTTTGAATTCTGACACAGCATCTTGAGAACCCAAAACAGCCTTTAATGATTCCGTCATCGTGGATTTTAAACCGCCTTCAATTTTTAAGCGTTCGTAATCATTCGCCAGAACATCGAATTTATTAGATTTTTGCTGAGATTTAACCGTTTGATCTTGTGAGACAAGCAAAGCTTTTTCAAGGCCCGCTGAAAGTTTATTAGTCTGTCTATCCTCTGCCGCTTGCTGTAATTGCAACTGTCTTTCACGCAACTGTTGATCACGCATTCTAAGATTAATATCTGTGCGGTCTTTTTGGAATCCTTGCACTGGCGCAGCAGTAGCCTGTCCTGTAGTTGGATCAATAATCACAACCTGACCATCAACTATTTGTGTTTTTGGCATTACTTGCTTTGGTGTGGGCGCTCTGAAATTCTCTATATCAGAAGCCGTTCCTCGCCCTGACGAATCAACAGTAAGAACCTGTCCTGTTGCAGAATTGATCTGGTGTTGTGGCTGCTGCCCTTTGGGTAATTTAAGCAACCCATTAGCCTGAGCAAAGTTAACCACCGTCGACACGTCCTGAAGCGCACCTGGTATATCACCAGATTCAACTTTCTGCAATACACCAATAGTATCCGATGGATCACCGCCAAGCTTTTTAATGGCTTGCAGTCGATTGATTAGAGTGGCTCGTGCTGTTGGTATATTGCCGCTTTGTAAATGTTGCTGAACACTGTACGCATCTTGAATAAGCGCCATCTTACGGCCTTCGCTTAACTGCTGCTCTTGCTGGTTAAGCATGTGTTGGAAGTATGGGCCTTGCCCTTGCACTCCAGCACCGAAGCCTTGCAATGCCAAGGCAATCTTATCACCCATGCTTCTTTGTGTAGAGCCGCCGTCTATATTATCCATACCTATCCTTTATGGCATTTTAAATGCTGCCATTGCTCCGCCAACACCAGAAGCAAACTTGCCAATTCCCTCAAGGACCCCCGGCGTGTACTGAACGCCGGGAACCCCACCAAGACCAGCCACTTGACCGCTTTGTTGCATTCCAAGACTTGCAAGAAGCTGCGCTAATGTCATTTGACCGTTAGCACTAGATTCACCAGATCCAGCAAGCAATTGAGCAAGGTTACTACCACCTTGATTAATAATGTCAGATATTCCTGATCCTTGCTGATTATTAAGATTCGCAAGCATCTCACCTGCTCTTGTGCGTCCACCAGCAACAGATTGACCTGTATTAAACGCAAAATTCGCAGCATTATTGCCATATGTAATGTTGTTATTCGCCATCTGACCGGTCAGATTCGATGCTATATTTAAGCCGCCCAATCCCATATTTGATACTTGACCAAGCCGGTCAAAATTATTCTGGAAGTCTTGCTGTGCGAATCCTATGCCTTGCCGTTGCAGTTCTTGTAATACTCTGCTACCACCCAAGCCACCAGTTGCAGAAGCGTTACGTAAAACAGCTTGTTCTCCGCGTTGCTGTAAGAATTCCTGCCCAGGGCTTGCGTTAAAGTTTGCGAAAGATTGTCTTTGTGCATCATTTCCTAACGCACCAGACAAAGCCGCCTGTTGACCTATGGCTGAGTTCCCAGAATTAACAAATGGGTCTAGCGCTGAAATTCCTTGTTGCAACACTTGATTTGCTTGTGCATTGCCTTGCTGGAGAGCATCTAATGAGCCTGTTAAAGCGCCAGATAATGCCGCCTCTGATCCTATCAAACCAGTTTGTGGAGCACCAGCAACAGGAGTTTGTGTTGTTGTAACCGGCGGAGTAATACCAATACCAGCCAAATAAGGAAGCGCTGTTTGATTAGATAGCCGCGAGTCACCAGGAGCAGCCGCTTGAGCCTGAGCAAGACTAACGCCGCTTGAATTCATAGCACTCATTATCTGTTCAGGTGTTAACCCTGGTGTGGCCAAGAATTGGCTTATCTGTTGATTTGTAACCCCAGTATTGCCAGGGCCGAATATAGCTTGTGCCATTAAATCATCCCCGCGTATTTTCTGAGTAGAGTTTGCATTTTAAGCTGGTTCTCTGGTGTTAACCCACTACCATTTCCGGTTACACTTCCAAGCGCAGCATTTGGGTCTGAAACATAATTAGATGATTGAGCAAAGCCAGGAGTTTGTTGCAACAACTGCGAGTACCATGATCTATCATTAGCATTTAAGCCCGGTATATCTCCATTCGATGCCGCCAGCAATAAATCTGCGTCCGTCTTGATGTTCGCGAGTTTGTTTTTCGTCTCAAAGCTACCTCCTTGAAGCGCATCAGCGATGCTTGTGTATTGCGGCAATTGCTGCGCGCTGAATGATGTATTAGGATTTATTGTTGTGATAGATGGATCGCCGCCAAGTATTGCAGCCTGTGCAGCCGTGTTTCCAGCAGTGAAAGCGCCTATCTGACCGGGGACTGTTTGAGAAAATATATCGAGAGCGGCCTGATAACCAAGATTTCTATTATTCTCAGCGGATGGAGCAAGACTTAACATATCGTTTCGGCCTTGCGCGCCCATGTCTTTAATGAATGTTGTTGCAGCAGCATTCTGAGCAATCTGCCCCTTTTGTGCGCTTTTGTCATTCCCGCCGAATACGCCTTTAACTATTTTACTCATTTAGATACTCGCATCTAGTAAGGCCCATGAGCCATTGATCAACTATCTCGCCATTCTTTTGGTAGCTTAAGCGGTTGATTCCTTCTTCTTTAAACCCGAATGATTCACAGAACTTCTTAACGTTATTATAAAGCGCCGGCACAACTGCAATTATCTTGTAATACCCAGTGTTCTCGATTATATAATCAAGCGCTTCTTTTCCGGTTTGCTTGCTGTATTCTTTTCTGTATTCAGGTATCACATGAGCATGAATTTGTACTGTTACGCCGTTGATCCCGTGTAAATTGTATAGGGCCACAATAGCATCTTCGTTATTCATTAGGAGCCAGCATTCATTATCGACATCAGGATCAAAATCCTCTTTATTCTGCCCATCCTCAGCAACACAATCCCAAATCTCACTCATTTGGATTATGCTTTTAATTAGTTCCTTATTGTATATTCTCTTGGTAACAATCATATTGCGTACCAACCTTTCTTACGATCCCCACCGACATCAGGTAGCATTTTTACATACATTACCGGGGCGGACGGAGTTGTTTCGTCAATGTATTTTGTGTATTGAGGTGCTTCTATGACGGATTCTGGCGCGCCTGTGGAAACAATCTCAATTCCTTGAGATAATTGGATAAGAAATCTTTGGAAGTATTGAGTTGCTGTGCCGTCAGGATTCACAAGAGGGCTTGAAAAGTTCAGCTTTGATTGATTTTGTGGCATTTAACCGCCCAATACATTAGCATTCAGTTGAATTATAACAGGTTTCACGGCATCGCTCAATGTAAATCTAAGCACAAAGAATCTAGTAGTTCTGCCATTCTTTCTCCATATTGCGCGCTTATTGAATTCGCCAATCTTGCCTATTTTCCTGGTTCTTGGGTATCCCCATGTCTTCCCACCATCGCGGCTTATTTCAAGCGATATCAATGGATCTATTACCTCTGCATTGCCCACACCAGATTCAACAACCAATTCAATTTCAGGCAGAAAAATTGGCTGCATATTGTTCTGGAATGGCTGAGTTGAAACTATCCTGACTTGTGATTCGTCATACTCTTTGTATGTCGCAGGATCTAGCGAGCCGATTCTTCCATCTTGCGAATCTCCGACTAAAACCTTTCCATATGCTGTAGCGATTGAAGAAACACGATAAGATACAGGCTCGTTATTAATCCGCGATTTTCTTTCGTGCCACCTTCCAGATATTGTGTCAAACACGAAGCATGTATCATGAAACGAGAATCCTATGAAGTAGGCTCCTTTCTGAGCATACGACCACGAAAAGCAACTTGCTACCTGATCATCTGTAAGCGTTTGAAGATACGAGTCTATTGCAGTAGTTGATATCTTTACAACGTCATTTCCTTCAAGCCCCCATATAGCAGGAGATTCATTCTTACCAGCTCCTATAAACACAAACGAACTGCTAGCGCTTGATATGCCGAATTGACTTTTAAGCCCTTTCTGAATAAATAAACCGGTTCTCTGAAATGGAAAATCCGCGCTGCCAATGTTTTGGAATGCCTCGATTGTTTGAGACCCGAATATATAAAGCTGATTCTTGAACACAAAAGGAGCCACGATATTATCAGGGTCCGCTTCACTGCTGCCAAAGTCTAGCGCGTTATATGATAGTCCGTCATTGAGTGCGGAAATGATGAATTTCTTGCTGTCGGTTGTAAATAGAAAGTATCCATCAATGAACACCACTGATTGCGGCTGACCATTAGCAGTAAAGTCAGAATCAGATATTTGCGTTAACGTTGACCCGTCATAAATGTATCCAGCGCTAACCGAACCCGGAACCAATACGCACAATTGCGTGCCATTATCTGACATTGCTACGCGTCCAGATCCGCTTATAGCTCCAATGCTTGTTAACGTTCCTCCATCAGATTCAATCTTATACAGGAATCCACCATTAACAAAATAAGGAATACCGGCCATTACCCAAGCACCACGATTGCGCTGGTTATTAGTTCCTGATGTTGCAACCTGTTTTATACCTGGCGTGCCAATAAGAGATTCTTGGCTTAATACCGGAGTAACTTTCTCAACATTTGGATACCAATTAACGCACTGCTGCGCTGATAACGGTAAACTATCGCTTACATAATGACCATTTGCTATTGGTAGCAGAGTAATCGGCATTAAGCCACCCTTATCGAAGCTTCAGTCACTAAAACACTCACTGTGTCTGTGATATTAGTCACAAAAAATTCTATATAGTCTCCCGAAACCATATCTATCTGATGTTGCATTGATATTGAAACTGTTGGAGTGTTTGCGATAACCACAGCGGGCGCTAATACCACAGCTCTTGATATCGAAATTACGCTACCATTTATAGCTATATATCCGGCGAGTGTCTTTATACCACCACCTGGAACGACCATACCAGCGTTTATCGTAATATTTGCAAGCAAACTCTTGGAACCAGCGTATGTTATGCGCCCATTTGTATTAAAAGTAAATTGAGGTGATCCCGCATTTGTCCAAGATGCCCCAAACGTTGCCTTATATGGTGTCGCTGTAACTGTGATTGTAGTAGCTGTAGAATTGCCGCCATTAGTTATAAATGCATATGATTTTGAATCTCTTATCTTGCTATTAGATGCAAACAACCAAAGATCATCGTTTACTGTTACCCCATTAAGCGCCGTTCCTGCTCCAGTTGTCTTTACATTCGACACCGTGCCAAGGCCACCCGCTAGAATGTTTGCAGAAGATGCCGCGCCAGACAAAAAGTAAATACCGCCGCCGTTTAGATCTGCGTTTATTTTATCCGTTCTAAAGTCTGTAAATACTGTTGTTCCAAGCTTAAACAAAGCGCCAGCTGATATCTTTATTACCGATTCTTTGGCTGAGAATTTGCCTACTGCTGCGGCAGCGAATTCAATCCCATCGGTTACAGTGTTGGTGATATTTAATCCAGATATTCTTACTTCGCCAAAATTACTTCCTGATATCAACGCGATTTTATTACATAGAGTAACTGTAACATTGCTAATGTTAAGCAACGCGCCGCCCGCATTGTCAGACATATTCAGAATACGCCCGAGAGGGGTATCAATATTTATATTTGATAACGAGAAACTTACACCTGCGCCGGTAAACATGTCACCAGCACCGGTATATGTAATCGTTGAAAAATATGAATCATTTGCTGATCTTATAGCTATGTTGCCAGCCGTGACATTAAATACATCGGCGGTTGTAACGCTGTTTTGTATGTAGTAAGTTGTATCTGCCGCCAATGTTCTGATCCCGGCTGAAGCAGCAGGGAAATCAGCCATAGTGTTAACAATAACGTAATTCGTAGGCAATACAGGTGTCTGTGTGCAAGCAACTTCTACCCCGCCGGCAACAGCGGACAATGTGATATTGTCACCAGCTACAATATCTCCAATCATTGGGCTGTCATTTCCAGCACCAGTTAACACAGGAACGCCACCATATCCAACTTGGAAATTATGCTCTATCGTTATGCCGTTATCCGGTGAAATTGATGCAGCAATACCAGCGCCAGGCTCAATATTCCTTATGTTGTTTGCAGATCCCTGCGTATCAAGCACCGGAACCCCTGTTACATCGCCATCCTGAACAATCGTACCAGTTACACCTAATGCGCTTTCAAAGTTCGCTATCGGTATCTGGTAGTTGACACCGCCGCTAATAAAGCTGATGACCGCATCTGCCGGAATTGTGGTTGAACTAGGGAACCCGCTTGTCTTTCTGCCACGCGCTTGATTTGTCATTATGGTGTGCCTGTCTCCAGTCCGATTGAGCCGGTTGTTTCAGCAAGTATTTCAGCTTCTAAATCTTCGTAGAAACTTGATGTATATTGATTGTTTGTGTAATTACCGCTACCACGTGGCAAGTTACTTGGGTACTCAGTAGCAACAATATGCTGACCTAGTTTCCGCATGGTCTTCATGCCTTCATCGGCAGCCAAGCGTAGCCCATCAGTTATAACCCCGCTATAATCAGGGGACACCTCTATTGCCATGTTTGCAATAATGCCGCGCAATGCGCCTGTAGGAACCGTAACATTATCGCCCAGGTCAGATACAACGGTATAGCCAAGAGTTATGCCGTCAGCATCTAACGCTAACATGTAGTTATTCAAAGCAAATATATAATCCTGATAATCAGATGGCTCTAAATCAGCCTCCGATTCTTGAACAAGGATTCTTTGTAATGATGCTTTTGCTACCTGAGCGACTGTTGCCATTATTTATCTTTCTTTAGTTCGTCTTTCTTTAGTTCGTCTTTCATCTTCCACCCTAACGCCTTTGCTGCCTCAATGTTGGCCGGGAGATCATTAGTAGTTACCTCTTGACCCGATGCTTTAACCCATACGATTTTATTCATTTCATTTGCTCCATGTGATTGCAGCCCCGAAGGGCCGCGTTGTTATTAGCTACCGAAACCTTGGCCAGCAAAGAACGGATTCAAGCAAGCATATGCAGGGTGAATATCGAAACGGACAGTTTGCTTGTTAGCATCACCATCAGAATACTTAGTAATACGCATTTGCAAACCATCCTCAGTTGTTGCGATTGTGTCAGTTGCATGAAGTTTCTTCATTGGCACAAAACCAATGGCGAAAGCATTTTTATTCCAAAATAGGTTGGGTTGAATTATTGCGCTAGCCGACCCCAATCTTGTAACAACGTCACCAGACACAGGAGCAGAAGCCACGGTATTGAATGCGCCCGATGCCTCATAGATCGCCGGGCCAGTAATTACCAAAGTTCCTTCACCACTTGCGCCTAAAGTTACTGAAGCTGTTACAGTACCTGTAAACAGGATAACAGCGCCAGTATCATCAAGGATCGTTTGACGTGTAGCAAGATTCAAACGGTTGCGCCCGGTTATCTGAACTTGTTCACCAGCAGCAACAACAGCATTAGCACCCATTGCCGTAACAGCGATGCTCATCGTCATGCTGTCTTTAGCGCCGACATATGTAACTGTTGGATTTGCCGTGAGAGTTCCGGCACGATCCGATACAGACGATAAAGTATATGACGGCAAAGCATCAGCAGTCATTACTCGATCAAACCCTGCGAACATGCGCGTAAGAGTACTTTTCTCGTGCGCCTCAGTAATAATATCACCAGCAGTTCCACCAGCACCAAGAGAGCGAGTGTTGCTGGCAAGCTTTACTTGAGTGAATGGGTTTACAGTGTAATACCAGGGAGCATCCATTGGCACACCGTGAGACATCATCATGGCGCTCGCCTTTGCAACGTGATCCCAAGTAGTGGCTGCGGTTCCAACAGTGCCAGCTAGTAGCCCTGTGTTCTTCATCATGTACGTTGCAAAATCAATTTCCAAGTCAGTTTTCATGCGCTTGGTAATTGGCTTCAGAAGCTCTTCTAACTGATCCATCTTCAAAGCTTCATCAACTTCATTGTAATCGACCGCAACAGTGATGTAGTCTTGAACTGTTCCTGATGCTTTACCGGTAACGATATCCTTCTTTGAACTTGAGATATCACCGCCCGATGTACGTGTAGATGTGTAATCAGTTGGCCGTTTGAAGTCTACAATCGTTCCTGTTGATGGATCGAACTTGCTTTCAAGAAGTTGAGTATTAACATTCTTTGAAATTACCCGTTGCGATTCAAATTGTGACAGCGTTATTTTTGCAAGCTTTCTTGTAAAATTACTATCGAAATTATTCGGCATTTAAATCTCCTTATTCGTATCTTGCGCCCTTCAACCCGTCTTCCTTCTTGCGGACTCCACCGCCCCCAAGTGTTTCAGCCGGCTCGGGCAAATTGGTTTTTGCAGATAGTTTAGGCTTAACATTATTCGTAATATGCAAAGCTGCATGAATCGGATTCATCTTTGATATTGTTTCAAGCATATCTGGATTGCGTGCAAGATACGCGGTTATAGCAGGGCCTTTTTCATCTTGCAGAATAAACTCTGCAACAGAATCATGGATGCCATAAGCTGCAACAGTTTGCCCAGCAACCTTTAGCTCGTTATCACTAATGTTAAGAGTCCTAGCTCTATCTGAGTATGTTTTTACAGATTCAACCAAAGACTTATTAAGACCTTCTTGACGCAAGCGATGCTGCTCTTGCAGTCGAGATTGGTTGATTTCTTCTTGCGCCTCGTATGCAGCAACACGTTTTATTGCTTCATCGCGCTGCAACATCTTGGAATCAAAGTCATCATCATATGGATCTGGTAAAGGAGGCACAACAGGCTTTTGTATTTCAGGAATCTTAGCTTTTAACGCGATAACCTCAGCTTCCAAAGCTTCACGCGCCCGCTTTTCTTCCATCAACTCAAAATGCTTTTGATTTATCCTCTTCGTAAATCCAGCAGGGTCTTTATTTTCTTCATCGCCCTGCACTGGTTCGGGCGCGTCAGTTTCCTGAGTTTCAACTAATTCTTCATTAGTCGTTTGCAGTGCTTCTTCTTGATCCATTTGTATCCTTTGCTAAGGTTGCCGTGATGCCGTCACGTGCGGGTTATTACATGTCCAGTGATTGGTTAACCAAGTCCGCAGCTTTTTTGTATGCCTCGACATTAGTATCACCGATAATTTGTGGCGCACCGATTGCGTTCTTAATAGTTTCCAGTGTTCTAGCCATAGTATTCTGTGCTTCTATTATAGATTTTTGTTGCTCAATACGTTGATCTTCGAGTTTAAGGAACTTCTCAAGCATGAGTTTCTGTGCATCACCGTCTATTTTTGCTTGAGCTAAAGCATTTGCACGCGCTTCGCTACTTTGCGCGATCTCTGCATCTACCCTTACCTTATCAGCTTGAGCCTGTGCTTTGTTTATCTCAGCAGTTGCTAGCAATGTGGCGGCGTCCGGTTGTTGCGGCTTGCTTTGCATTTCCTGCA
>OFRE01000074.1_pt1 | contig 28143 bp, 23 predicted proteins | sample 1543061 | NCBI WGS metagenome assembly OFRE01 (sample SAMN07774218, study PRJEB24372) | wastewater metagenome | isolation source: Exp Tend NO 50WW | collected 2016-02
CTTTTTTATTTTTTCCTTTTTCGAGTTCTAACTCGTTCTTCAAACTTATTATTTCAGCACGAAGCAATTCATTCTCGTTTATTTGTGCTGTTAGGGCCGCACTCATTTCATCGTCAACCATTGACGTTGGGACCTCTATTGTTCTTTCGACTATTTTTTCTATGGGGACTTCTATTATTTTTTCGACTATCTTTTCGACAGTGTTGGTCACAGGGGTAGCTCCATATTTTTCAATAGTAAAACCTTGCTTGATTAGTTTTAGTGTGAAGTCATCAATGGCTGTTATATCATTAACCCTGCAATACTCCCAGATATCATCCTTTAAATCCTTAGGTAAGTTCATTTGGGCCAAAGTTATCTGTTACCTTACTAACATCTTCTTGCGTTTGATGGAAGAAGCATATCTCTTTTGATGATTCATCGACATAGAGTGCTATAATAGGTTTATCAACACGATAGACTGCGCTATCGTCATCAGTTGGGTCAAGATATCCCACCTCACCATTGACGACTTCGAATTCGTCCATAGTTTCTGGAAGTCTGTTTACAAAATCTTTTAATTCTTTAAATGTCATAGTTTTTATTTTATACGTCATCAGCATGTTCTGCACATAAATTATATGCAACGCAGTCAATGTTTGTTATATCAACAGGCTCGCCACAATAACATTTATTCGTTTCTTGTAATGGTTCCTTGCTGGTTATTTGTTTATATCTTATCAAACCAAATGTCCATGTTAATTCTTTTGGCCTGATTTTAAAATTTGTGTATGCTTTTGCCATATCATTGGCAGCTTCATTAAATGGCACTCTACCAGCACCAGTTCCCAAACCTGAACACACAACTGTTTTTATTTGATGTGGTTTCATGAATGAATTCGAATTAAATTTTTCAATTTCTAAAAGCATTGCTTTCATCGCCATATACACGTTTGTTGTCTTGGATATATCTCTAGGTAATATCATCGTTGGTGTATGTGCGACAAATTTTATTTTATCTGTTGTTTGGTCTTCAGTTGCCCTAACTATCATAGATGTACCAACAGGTTGTTCACCAGCATATTGCTTCAAAACCTCATATTGTACTCTCTTCATCATTTGCTCACCAAAATAATCGGTGATTGCTCCATCGATTCCACCATCCATAAGACCGAATGAATTCGCTGGGCTCACAATACAATCAAAGTCGATATCTGTAAAACTACAACATCTTACTTCTACTTCAGGGTGAGTTGCGAATGCTCGTTTCCATTCATCAGCTAATTGTTGATTGAGGTCACAAAGGACCAATTTAAATGTTGGTATCATATTTTATTTCTTTTGTTTATCTAGATTAGAGCCAAATTTATCTGCCCAGATTTGTAATTCTAGGTCAGCCTGAATTTCATTATAACTTCTCTTATCACCCTCAGCTAGAAGTTTGTTAATGTAGTTTTTTTTCTCTTGTGGTTTAGACATTACACTAGTTGTATTTGCTTCTGCCATTCTTTTCGTTTCTGTCATAGTTTTTGTTTTATTATACCTATTATAGGTTTGTTATTATTTCTGCGTTATTTTCTAAATCTTCAAGAGATTTAATTTTAAAATTATAGAACGGATAGTTGTTTTCAACATTATGCTCAGTATATGTTTTTGTTTCAACATCCCAAATCAAAAACCCATGTCCTGATACATTCTCACCAAAATTCTGTTGAATCAGCGAACTAGGATATGCTACATGAATACCCTTGTAGTTAAATCCCTGACGTTTGTGGATATCCCCAAGCATTACCATGTCACAACCCTCAAAAATCTCTAAACTCGAACCATGGTCAATTATGTAACCTATATCGGTCTTCGCATTTAACAATGGTGCGTGAAATAATCCAACGTATACTTTATCATTACCAAATTCCTTTCTCGCTTGTTCAATATCTGGTGTTTTATTCTCTTCAAATATTGAATATACACACCATACCACATTATCGTCCAAATAGCATCTGCTTTCTTTAAAATAATTCACATTTGCATCTGGTAAAAATTGAACCATTGGTGTAATGCTGTCTACTCTATCTTTATTATTTTCCAATAAGTCATGATTCCCTGCGATGATGACAACAGGTGCTATTTGTTCTAGCATTTTAATAAACCAAGTACCCAAAATCAATTGTTCATTTGAAATGACAATTTTTTGATGAACCAAATCCCCTGCTATTACTATTCTCACTTCTTCTCGTTTATATTCTTTAACGAGGTCTGTTATTTGACTTAAAACTGTTTTAAAGACATCTTTATATTCATCATGTAACCTGAATGTTCTAATGTGTAAATCAGCAATATGTACGATTTTTTGTATCGGCATAGTTTTTTAGAACAAATATACGAATTAGTCTGTTCATTTGCAAATATTTACCATATTTATATCATATGAAAATATGGGATGTAATAAAAGAAGATTTTAACAAAAAGCCTAATTTAGAAGAAGGATGGAAAGAAAATGTGATGGCTACTATTATTGGTATCGCTGGACTATTTAGTCAAGCTAAAGCTCAACAAGGTCCTAATAGTACCAATATGAGCGTTAACCAACAGGTTAGTGATAGTTCGTTAAGATTGGATATTGGTAAGTTATTTAAAAGTGGCCGTTATAGATTTAACGAAAAAGATGATGCTACCTTCAAAGATGAATTGAGGAAGTTTGGTAAAGAAGTGTTAAAGAATCCAACCTCAGATTTTGTTGTTCAAATAGTTTCAAGTGAATCTAGGGTTACCAATTATGATATGGAAGAATCATCACCAACGTATGGCAAACCATTAGAAATTGGTGAGTTAGCCAAAAGAAGGGCTGCTACAGTTAATTTTATCCTAACTAATTTTTCAGAACAATTAAAAAAGAGTAATGTATTAAAGGGTGATGTTACATTTACTGAACCTAAAATTCTAATTGGTGATGTTCCTTGGCCTAGTACCAATCCTACGACAAAACAACGAAGGTCAAATGATGATTCTCTTTATACTAAAGACCAATTTGTTATTGTTAATATCAAAATAGTTAGTAAACCACCTACTACACAAGTAGACCCATTTGCTATTTACGGTGGAATGGGTGAAGGAATATTTTTAAATGGCCGATTATGGGCTATGGCGTTTTATCCGATGAGAAAAAGTAATGATATTAAAGACGCTGGAAATATTGATGCTGGATATCAAAATGTTTTATTAAAATTGGTAAAACCAGATACTCAATTATTGGGTAAGAAAGATGAAAAAGGTGTTTATTTAGATACTAATTACATTATACCATGGCAGTGGTGGAATGAAAAAACTGGTACTACACATACTTTCACGCCAGAGATTGCTGACTATATTGGGAAGCATTTTCAAGTACGTCAATAATTTTTATGAAATTTTTTAAGCGTTTTACTCATTGCTTTTTCCATTCTTAAGGAATCGTTATTATTATTTTTATTATTCCTACTTATTTTACAACTTGTAGATATACTTATGAAAATAACTAAAATTAATAATCGAAACATTATTTTTAATTTAATTGAGTGTTATACTTATGTAGCTCCATTAATTGACGAGCCTCTTTCTTTAAATATATCAAATTAATCTTTTCAAACGATTCTTTTATTTTATCCCAATACCCTATCCATATTGAGCGACATTTCCTTCCTGTTTCAAGTTCATACATAAGAGCATATGTGCTCAATTGTATTGTATATATGGCCCAATGACAATTTTGTAGATGCTCAAATGGTTTTAACAATGTTTCATTTCCAAACGGATTATAGAAATTAAATATCCTATTTGTTTTCCAATCTCCAACATCAAAGTATTTTGAATCTATGTCGATAATCAAATCTGACATTCCAGCTAACTCATATTCTTCTGAAAACATTATACGTTCTGGATGCATTTTAATTCCTTCATCAATTTTCATTGACGCATATCCAGCTATTATTTTTTTTGACAATTCATCCTCTGGAAACCACCATTTATTAGCTTTAAGATAACGTTCAATTATATCATGAACCATTGTTCCATAAGTATTAGCTTCATCATTGAGCATTTGCCAAAAGTCTAGGATTTGTTCCTTTGACATTCCGATATAACGCTCTTGCTTAACTGTATCTAATTGACGTGAAATCGATTCTGCGACTGCTTCCTCGTCAAAGAATGGTTCGATTGTTGCGATTGTTTTTGTTACTGAGCCGTACTTGATTCCTGTTTTCTTGTGAATATATACATGTTCAATTGGTTCCAAATACACTAATCCTTCTTGTTCTTTCGCCATAATTCATTTGTTAGTACAAATATACTCCTTTTATTTATTAGTTCCAAATTTATTATTTGGTTACCATTTATCAGGTTTATATGTACAATTTTTTAATAGTTTGATTATTCCTTTTCTACCTAATAGCTCATGTATTTTACTAGGGTCATGACTTGGTGGATGACAGATTCTAATTCGACCAATCAGTTTACCAAAATTTAATTTACCATATAAAAATTTAGCATCTTCTAACGCATCACTATCAAATAATATAACAATATTTGCGTTAGCTTTGTCATGTAATTTTTCCATAAGTGTATCTGAGACAAATTTTCCCAATAATGGAATTGAGTTCGGGACAACGATATGGTCCGTAGCACCTTCAACCAAATAAATTGTGGCATCCCAATTTATCTTCTGTTCATTAAAGATGATACTTTGCTTTTCAACCTCTGGGTTTAAATATTTAATTTTCGTATATACTTTATCAAACCATCTAGCAACAAAATAATTTAATTTGCCATCTTCATCATATGATGGTATTATAATTCTATTGAAAAAAGTTCCCTTGGTTGTATATCCAATATCAAATTTCTCTATAATATCTTTGGTAATTCCTCTACCTTCTAGATATTTCATTGCGCTACTATACTTAAAATCTTTATAACTACAATTTATTAATTTCTTATATCCTTCTGGGAGTTTAACATCTATGCGTGGTCTTGTACCAAAAAGAGCCGCATCAGGCTTAAATAAACGATAATCTCGTAAATTTTTAGCTGTTCCATATATTTTAATGAGTCTTGTGATGGAACCACTCATGTAATTAGTGTCCTTGCAAACCCAGCATTTAAAAACATCTCGATTATAGTTCAATTCCAAGTTGCCCTTGCCATCACCCTGTGGCATACCTTTATCATCTGAACACGCTGGACAATCAAAACTGATTTGCCCAGAATCTTCATTATGCTTCCTAGGTTCGCCTAAAAAGCTTTCTAATATGCTTGTAATGTATGCCACAAACGCAAATGTACGAAAAATATGGCAGTTTTACAAATCTTAAGCTGTTGAGGGGAGGTCTAAAAGCCATTCGACAACGTTATTCATATCACATTGATGGTGATAATCATTGATAGTGTTTTGAATCTCTTCGAATGATAAATCATCTGGCGGGTTGTTAACAATATCGTGAAGTTCCTTTTTTCTTTGGAGCATTTCAGAATATTTTTCTAATATTTCTATTTCTGTTCGCATTTTTTATTTTAGTCTCTACACCATTCCCATTTATAATTTTTATATGATGGTCGATTTCCAACACAACAATCTTTTACGGGCCTATTATCGAATTCACTTTCATTAACTAAATTCTTAAATGATGGCCAAATTTTAATTAATTTATTGTCTAACGTTAGTTGATTGATTCGTCTAGTAATTGGTTTAGCTCTTTCGTTTAATATGTTAATATCATTTTTATTTAAATTATCACTAATAAATCTCCATATAAAATTATTAGATGATTTGCATTTTCTAAGGCATGATGCCGATATGTTCTCAGCGTTAAACCCCATAATTCTTTCAACTTCTGCGGCTGATTTCCATTCTTTAATTGGCTTTCCATCTAAACTATATTGTATTATAGGTTTTCCAGTATGATTATTATCGATTTTAATTTTACTAATCTTTTTACCGAAATGAATATCCCTATTTGGTGTTAAATTTGGTTTTGATGTTTTCTGTATATTATAACCATTTTCTTTTAAAAATGGTTGTTTCATGTCAAACCATTTCTGTTCTAATATTGTCAATTCTTCTGTTACTTGTATCTTAGATTTATTATCAGTATTAATTATTTCTAAGATATTAAACGTAAAATTTTCAATACCATATTTTTTAATTGCGTTTCGCAATATAATATTACCCTTACCATATTTGTGTTGAAGCCAACGTCTTTCAACATCTATTGATTGTCCGATGTATATTTTATCGTTTATTTTGTTTATTACCGAATATATACAAGCAATGGGATTTCCACTTAACATATGCATCATTTCTATATAAATATGTTAATTTGCGAGAAAAGACGCTTATTTCCAGAAGTTATTTTTTTTCATAAATCCTAGCACTGCTGCATAACTGTCGCTCATGTCATAATTCTCATTTTTGAGCTTGTTCTTTTTATCATAAAGCCATGTTATTTGAGGTTCTAAATCAGAAACTAAATTCCAAATAACAGTTTTCTTATCAACATCGAATGGATGTCCACCAAAAAGAACTGGATTGCTTTTTGTAATGTCTTTCTCTGTTCTATCATCACCGTTTTTCTTAGTTTTCCTAATTTGCATCAATTCTGGAAACCCAAATGCTCTTGCATCATATGATGAAATGAAATCTGGTACTATATTTAATGTTTCATAGATTGACCTAGCTATCATACCATTGAATCTAAGCAAAACGGCTGTTGTATTAACATTATTTGCTTGTAATAAAGGTTCTTCAATAATTACTTTTTTAATACCAAGATTAATATAATTATTTAAAAATTCTTTTTCGAAGATTCTAGCTTTTTCAAATAACAACTCCATTTTTGATGCTGGTTCTGGCTTAACAACTGGTGCGACATGGGTAAGTAATTTTAAATCACCACTTGTACCTTTATCTTCAAACAAAGCAATACCAATAGTTTTTGTACTAATGTCAAGACCTAAAACTAGATTTTTTTCCATATATTTTTATTCAATAATAACGCTTTCCAATAAAAAATAAAGTGTTATAAGCTAATGTGCAAACCCAATGCTAAAAATTCATTAACATTCTTAACCAAATGTTTATCTGTTTTAGCAATAGCTATCAAATCACCATCAATGTCATATAGCCCTATTTCACTGATTCTTGGTGTATCTGTTATTGAGAATGTTTTATTGGTTGAATTTCCAAATTCGCCTCTATTTGCAATACAAGTGATATTTTGGACAACGGTTGTTGATACACTATCACATGCAGCAGAAATTGCACCACTAGTATATGCACTGACAATCAATGGATGTGTTATGACCATAAACCCTTTATCTAGATATGCAATACCAACAACTGTGTCGGCACTTTCTGATAAATTACTATCGGTAACTAAATTATATAATTGTTTTCTATTTTGGCTAAAAGGCTTAACAGTATTGAATCCTGTAGCCCAGCTTAATGTAGAATCACCACCATTTGGTTTTTTTATTGTATCACTCATTAAGAATGCAATATTGTTACCTAAGAAGGTTGTGTTTGCGGCTTTATCACTATAATTTGCATCCTGAACTGTTAATGGTAAACCCGTGTTTTGAAATGTGCTATACATTGTGTATGTAGCGGCTGTTGTTGTAACATCAAGTTTTATTGTTTTACCATCAATAAGTTCACCGTATGATGAATTATTCAATGCTATTGCTAAAATTTTTGTTTGTGATATTCCGCTTAACGCTGTATTTAAGAATCCACCCGAACTTGATGTTAGTCCTGTATAGGTATAATCATCGGTAGAACTTACTGGCAGATTAAAACTATAAAATAAATTTACCAATGGGTCAGTATTAAAATTATTTCTATCAATAACCGCTTGTGTTACGTTTGACCCACTTATATTTGTTAAACCAATTGCTTGATATCCTGTTGTTATAACACTTGATTGTGACTCAACTGCTTTTTGTAACGTTCCATTATTATCAACAAGCAACATACTCTTGATTACAATGTTTGGACCCACACTATTTGTTGTTGCTGTAAGTGGGCCAATATTACCACCATTACTAGGCACTTCGCCTGTTGTTAATGGCAAGACAGCATAATAATTCGCATCTGAATCACCAAGACTAAAAGATGTAATCAAATTTTTATTAGTTGAGATAAGCTTTTTTCTACCTATTGGCGTTAGCTTAGCTGTTAATGTTACTGTTGTTGCTGTTGTATTGTATCCCATATTAAAATTCTGTTTTTATTAAAAATCCATACTTAGCTCTAACATAATCGTATTCCCAGCCAAAAGTGCAACTGGTGTACTTAATTTTCCAATAACAACTAAATCCTTATTAGTATCATAAACAGCAACCTCAGTAGCTTTAATATCTGGTGGGTTGGTTGATGATTGTTGACTCCTAGTTGGATTGGTTGTTAGAGTATATTGAGCCGAATTAACCCTAATATCAAATATTGTTTTATATATTGTTGCACCGATATACGTATTTAAATTACCATAGAAAAATCTTTCATCACCAAATTGTAATATATCAGAATTTGAATTAGGGGCCATTGATAGTGATTGTGTAATGTCAAAAGTTGTTGCGCCTGTATTTATTGCGCTAGATAAAACAAAACCGTTTGTTAATGGTGCTTGATTCTCCAATAATAATGGGTCAATTGTTGTATTAGCTGTTGATGTTATACTTGTTGTTGTAAAATCATAAACCTTCCAACTTCCCGCTTCTGGTCTAGTATTTTGGTCATCAACAATTTGATAAAGCAATTTAAATTTGTATGCACTGAAACCTAATCCATCATATCCTACTTTTTCGATTTTTCTCATGTAAGGCAACAAATCAACATCCTCGATTTTAAATGATATATCTTTGGTATTTGAACTACTATTTGTTACTTTAATATATGATTGACAAGGTAGTGTTGTTGTCAAACCTGTACTACCAGAGGCTTCTAGCGAATATGTTAAATAGATTGTTTTATTTACATCCAAAATACCTGTTGTTGTACCACCAGTTGGTGCTGATAAAAACGCTGTTAATGGTGGTAATGTCCAATTTCTATTTGCCTTATATGATGTTGCTGCAACTATTTCATCATCATCAATTACAACCATTTTTAATTGAGGGAAAACTTTTCCGACTACCAATGGTGTTGAGCTTCCAACAAGTGTTGCATCCTCATATAAATTCATATATTCTATATCACTTGTTCCTAATAGTTTGGTTCCACCACTAGATGTAAATGTCATACCCATTGTTGTTCCAGTACCCGTTGCATAATCTCTTCTGTGATACATTAAATCAGGTAATGTTATGCTAACTCTTTTATTGTTTGTTTCATCAATATAAAAATATTCACCGTATAAATTTGATATTGCATTATTGGTATAATGTAATATTGACAATGATTTATGAATTGTATCAGCATAGCTAAATCCTGGCCCATTACATTCCAATGGTGCTACCGCATCGCTTGTTGTGCAAAGATATTCTAAATAAGGGTTTTTGGTTCCTAAATAATCATAAGACCCAAATTTTGTATAGTCTTCGTAAAGATTGGTAGATGTTAATCCTGTTATACCCGCTAAGTTCTCACACCAAACATTATTCATGTTCCAAACTTTAACATCTTCACATGTGACATTATTGGTTGCGTCAAAAGAAAGCGTTCCTGTATCCCAATACGCTGATGATGTGTCATAACCAAAAGTATCTTGTACTTCACCGCCTCTATAAACAAATGCGTATGAGCTATTAGCCTGAGACGCATTTGTTGGTAGTTCTCTATCAACAGTAATCGCTACTGTTGCACCCGTTGTAACGGCTTGTGCTTTAAACCATAAATTTGGTAATGGTATTGTATTTTCAATTGCTGTTGGATTACTTAATGAGTTTGTTACTTTAAGCCTAATAAAATCCCCTACATTGACTGTTACACCTGAAGACATGTAAAGTGTCGTTCCCCCACTTAAAGTCGAATTAAGGACTGTTTTAACCCCTCTCATGTATGTTGACGATGTATAGGTATCATAAGTTAAACTTGAACCACTAAAAAAGCCTCTTTCTTCAGCTGCGTTGTTAACAATAGCCTTAACCACATTAATATTTGACTGAGCCATTGCTGTTAAATGGTCACCTGTTGTTGTCGTGATAAATGATTTAATATCTGGTTGTTTATCAAATGGGCGTAATACTCTACTAGCACCTGATAACGTTGGACTTGTTGGATTTGCATCAACAATAGCCTCTCTATCATAGTTTATCTCTGAGTCACCAATGGCCCAGTATGAAAAATTTAGTTGTCCCTTGGCTAAATTCTCTCTTCCCTTTTCGGTTAATTTGATACTAACAAACGGACTTGTGCTTTTAATTATGTAACTCATATGCTATAAATATGTTTATTTTTTGTTTTACTTATAAATACCCAATAGTAAACAATTAATATGAATTAATCGCATTACTTTGTATTATTACAGGTACTATTTCACTATATGCCACACTTTGAATTATATCGCCGCATATTGACCTATAATTTTTAGTGTTTTTAACTCTATAGAACCATTGTGTTCCAACATCCCCTGTTAATTGTAATATTGAATTATAATTTGTGACAGAAATTTGATACGGTACCACAGGATTGCTTGAATATGTTGTAAATGTGCTATCCGTCGTATATTCCAACGAAAACTCACCATTACTTGCTTGTGGCGGTATTGAAATATACCACCCGATATAATTATTGGTTTGTGTTATTCCATTAATTACATTCGCTTTAGGATAATAAATTATTATTACAATGTCCCCAAGTCTCAAATTACCATGTAGAATTATTCTACTTTTATTTGTTGTGGATTGATAATAATCTATATCGTTTGCTAACGTTACACCGTTAAGCATAACAATAATTCTTGAGTTATCAAGAGGTTCATTGTTTGTATATATTTCGTATTTTCCTGTTGTTGTATTATAAAAATATTTATTACTTCCTTGTGTACCTGTCGCACCACTTATTATTGATGAATTTAATTGAATTACGTTAGATACTATTGTTAGTGTTGATGTCCTAGTATATATTATTGTTATTATATCGCCATTTATTATTTCACCGAAGAATGTCAATACGACACCACTTAATGAATAGTCAACATCTTTTGCCAATGTTGAACCATTTAATGTTACGACTATATCTCCTAAGTATTCGCTCACCAATGTAATTGTACTACCGCTTCTATCAAATGTATTTCCTGTAGCAATTATCTGTGGACTTGGTTGGTCACTTGTGACTGAATACTCAAGCGAATCATTAACTATTATTACTTGTTGATATAATGGTAATGCATCATAAAACGCAAGACCATTATTTTGAGATTGTGTAAATTTAGGTACCTCAGCTGCACCAATAGATACAAAATAATAATCCAATTCTGAATCATAAAGCTGATACACTGGTCCTTGTTTATAAAGAATAGTGTCTATTCTTTTACCTAATTTATTCATGAATTCTGTACAAGCATCTGCTTCATAATATCCTTTTATTAGATAATCACCATCTAATGTTAAACCAGTTAATAATATCGTTTGGTGTAATATATTTGTTCCACTAAACGTTGAGTAATTAATAGTTCCACTCTTGTATACAGGTGGCACTGTGAATAAGCCTAAACTAGCATTATATTTATAAATTTCATATTTAAACGTAGCGTTATACGCACTAAAAATATTTGTGTTTCCAGTAAAATTAAATGTTATTGGTATTGATGTGGTTGTAATAGAATTAACATATACACCCTGACTTGAGTTATCAATATATGGGAATGTGTCATTACAAATGATTGTACAATTTGGTGTACAGCTTCCAGTACATGTACTTGTAAATCCTGTTTTTATAATTTGACTACAAGTATATGCTGATGAACAAGTGTCTAACGCATATCCAGTTGGACATGTATAACCCATTGTTGTCCCAAGTTGCCAGTTTCCGTTAATGTATTCATTTGTTGAGAAAATTGCATTAGCTTGAGATGAGCCTGTGCTTGTTGCCGCTGTTAATGTCGGATAACTAATAGGTTTATATATTTCAGCACCAAATGATGTAAAAGAACCTATATTCTTACCAACCATTTCTATAATATTCTTACCTGACTGTAATTCAAACGGAAAAACACTCCAAATTTTAAAATTCTCGGATGCAGCACCACTTAGACTAGCAAATAATGTTCCATTAAGCATAACCTTTCCTTCGTTATCGGCTGCTATTGCGATATAGTATATTCCTGTTGTTGGTATATCTATACATTTAGAAAAACCAAGAAATTCTGTTGTACTAGCACTCAAACCAATATTATTTAATCTTCCATCAACTGTGTTGCCCGAATTATACCAGAAACTATTTGCTGAGTTTACAATATTCAACGCTGTTGTTGTTCCACCTGTTTGGTCTTTTAATTGATTCGACCCATTATAAAAAACTGGCAGTGCATTATTATTTTGTATACTAGGGTAAAAATATGCACCATATTGTGCATAATCAGTACGATGATTACCTGAAACAATTGTTGTCCCACTACCATTATATGTTGCACCAGTTGTTAATATTTTCTCACAACCATCACCACCAGTACTTGCTGAATAACCAGATGGACAGCTAATACCATGACCAACATTAATATCAAACTTTATACATACATCTAACATGAAATCTTTTACACCATATGGTTTATATATTGTAAACGTTGTACCACTCTGCGTAAAATTATATCCAAGTGTATTAAATGCTGTGACAACTGATGTTAAAAAACTACCACTTGATGGAGTATTACCAGAAATGGTTGTTGTATATAATTCTCCACTATATGCTATTAAGCTATTTTCATATATTCGAGTCTCCCAAGTTGTTCCACTATAACAGTCAGTACTTATTCCTTGAGAAGTGAAACAGTTATATGTTGCTGCTGTTAACATATTATTAAATGAGTATCCTGTTAACGCACACGTATTAATTGAGTCGCATTGAATTTTTGTTGCGCCACTAATATCAAATGTTGGTGATTGAAATATGCAAAAGTCTGAGCTCATGTTAACATTTAACATGTCTTTGTTTCTAACCGCATTACTCTCATTCTGTATATATATTCGCTCTTGGTATCTCATTAATATGATATTTCTATTGTTATTGTTGGTATTCTGTAACTATTCTTTAGTCCAAACATTAATGGTTTATCCAAATATTCTAATAAACCAACCTCTTTAAAGTTTTGTAAATATGCTATAAAACCATTAAGGTTAATATAGTCTTCCGTTTGCACACTAGCTGTTAATCTCGTTACATAAGATAAATCAGTTGTATAGAAAGGCAAAACATCTGCTGTTATATTTTTTATTAATTTTGGCATAATTATAAATACTTAAAACGGTTCATTTATTACATTATTTCCACCACTTGGGCCAACTATATTAATACTACCCAAAAATTCAGAACCACTATTCATTTGTACTAAATATAGGTTTGAGTATTGGTGCTCGTCGCCTTCGTTTAGGAACATTGTTGTTCCCGTTGAACTTCCTTGAATTACCATTGTTGTTGCACTAGCATTAATACTAGAACCACTAGCTGGACTTAAAACACTTGTTGTGAATGTATTATCACCAAAAAATGTACTATAGCCCTTATACTTATATTTTTGTTTATCAAATATTGTATTGGTATATATTTTAGTTGAACCCCAAATTGTTGTTGCTGGAATAACTTGTTCAATGATATCAACCCAATAATTTCCAATTAACCCAGCAAACTGATTCATTGTCGAATAATCAAATCGTGAACTTTCGGTAGTACAGTGATTAGTACTATTCATATATCTATCATATAATAACCTAAGTGTTGGATATGCTGATAAAATTTTCCTATTCTTAGCGTCTATTAATTCTGATGTAATATAATATTCAAAATCCTCTATTGTTGTGATAGCACTTAACGGTTGTGTTAACATATTATTAATATCAACACCTATATCGCCACAACTACCGCTACAACACCCAGTAGTTGCTGTTATTGAGCTAAATGTTGTTCCGCTACCACTAGCTGTCGATATCACTGTTCCAACATATGATGGGTCACAGCATAGTGTTGTAGATGTTGTTTCACCACTAGATGTTGTTGTAGTAGTTGCTGTTGTCGCTGTTGTTGTTCCCGATGGTAAAAGATTGCTTTGTAGTATTGAATAACATTTAGTATCGTTAGGGTTTAATATTCTATTATTAAGACAAGTATACCCAACTGTTGAGCCAATATCAAATAATCCACCAACCTTATCTTTTGTTGAAGCAATAACATTCGCTTCAGTTATGCCACTTGTGGTTGCACCTGTTAACGCTAAAAAACTATCGGGTTTATATATTTCAAACCCAAAATCTATTGATGCGCCAGAGCCGTAGTATCGTGTTTCTATTAAGTTTAAACCTGAACATAAATCAACTTCAAAAACTGTCCATCTGTTATATTCAACAGATGTTAAACCACTACTAACAAAAAATAATAATGGTTCTGAATTTATTTTAATTAACGAAGCGTTTGAATTTGAACCGATTCCTAAATAATATGTACCCCCTGTCGCAGCACTAATACTATATGTAAAACCATAATTATCTGTAAGTCCTGTTCCATTACCATTAATCCCAGCGTTATTTAGTCTACCATTAGATGTTGACCCAGACGATGCCCAAAAAGTACTACCTGTTGTTATAATAGTCGGTGTTATTGTGCCACCAGTTTGATTCATTAGAGAACCACCACTATAGAAAACAGGAAACGCACTATTATCTAGATTTCTAATATTATTATAAAAATATGTCCCTGATATACCATAATCAATAGATGGTGAACCAGCACTAATTGTCCCCCCACTAACATATCCTAATGGAAATACGGTTTCAATTATTTTACAACAATCATTTGCTGGTGTTGCTGAATATCCTATCGCACACGTATAACCTGTTGTAGTACCAGTTGTTACAATTGAGTATGATGTTGTCATAGATGTGTATACAACGCAACCTGTCAATGCTGATAAAATACAATCATTATCAGATAAATAACACCAAACATCTGTTTCAATAGCAGATGCAATATTTATATCCAAATCTAATTCTTTAGTATTTATAACTTGTCTTTCATCATTAAGATAATAATCAGTGTTTCTTATTGGTTGTGTACCATCTGATTTAAGGATATTGAATTCTCTATGTGTTCTTTCTGTGTTTGTTATCCAAGATTTTTTATTATCAATAATTTTATCTAATTCAAAACTAGGTGATTTTGATAAAAATATATCATTTCTTAAAATTTTAGTACATTTTTTATTTAACTGAATATTATCTAATAATAAACATTCATTAATACACGACCCACTTAATTTAACAACTAACTTAATTTTTTCATTTGTTATAGCACTTAAAATTGTTAAGTCATTTATGGTTGTTGTAAAATGTAACCAATTTGAAGCGAATGCTTCATTACTTATATATTTTTTAAATGTTGTTGTGTCATTATCTGGTAATCCAGACTCTTTAAATAACAAATCCAATATTTGATTTTCGAAAATGACACAACTAGTTTTTGGTCCTGTTGTCACATCATATAATTCAATAGACTCACAATTGGTTGCCGTATCACCAGTTTTATTACAAACATAAAAACCAGTGTCTGCACTCTTAGCCTTCAGATAATTATATAAATTATTTTTCCCTATTTTCGGAAAAAATGTTTCTTCGTAAACTTGCGTTAATACAGTATTTCCTTGAATTATATCGACCACATCGATTGTCATCGCTGCTGATATAGATTCGAAAACATCTATCGTCGTTTTACAATCCCCCGTGATTGTTTTTCTGATTAAATTAGCTAATGTCGTACAATCGAATTTAAATAAATAATCAAATTGAACCTCTAGCTCGCAAAATTCATCAGGCGTTATTGAAAAGATTGCACCGTCATTTCCTTTTGGATTCAAAACCAAATTAAATGGTCTACTATAGTCACAACCATCGGTTGTTCCGCTAGCAGCCCATCTACATTCTTGTTCGTTTACATCAAAATATGCCCCAGCAATACCTAGTTTTTCACAACAAGGTTTTGTCAAATGCATTGGTGCTAACATCCCCGTAATTGGGCTTATCGTAAAGACAGAGATTGTCCCATCAGGGTTATTAATAACCCTTCCGTTTGCATTTAAAATTTCTGTCGCTGTTAAGCACCCTTGCGTTTTCATTTATCTTATTTTAACAATTTTGACAAGCCGCCACTTGGTCACAACCAATCGTTTCAGCGGCTCTTTGATTATATGTGTTATAAATTATAGAATCAGTTAAATCAACATCGGCTTTTCCTAAAAGCGTTAGTTGACAGCCGAATCCATATTCATTTGTGTATGGGTCTGTAAACGAGACTGGAATTGTATAATCTGGAATGCAATTACAACCATCTTGAGATGTTAGTCTCTTTTGCCCTGTTTCGGTTCTAAACACTAAATATTGTTTTCCGTTTTGCGGTCCCTCCCATCTAGGTGTATCCAATGTCCATTTACATGTTGTTAAACAACCACACTTATTATTTTGTTGACAACAGATATACCCACTATTTACTGGTGTGTTTGTAGTACCAGAAACCTCATTCCAAAAATATGCTGTCGAACCTTTAAAGTTGCAACATTCTTTCTTTATGAAAGGTGAATTATAATAAATAGGTGTACCGTTAATTTTATATATTGACCCATCTATATTATATTGATAAAAACTAAAAACATAATAATTTTCTGGTAAAACCACATTATATGTCGCATATTGTGATGTACAATCAATCGGTTTGTTAAATTTATCAATACATATGCTTAACGACCTTAATGATTGTGGTGTATCACAACCACAATCTGTTTCATCTTTACGGTTTTTTGGGTCTTCTATTGTTGTACTTGTAACCACATAACAATTTGAAAAATCAACACCGTTTTCATTCGTTATATCAACATATGTGTTGCCACTATATGATGTCATCGTACCCAAATTATAATTTGAGAATAGATTGGTTGAGTTTGTTGTCGTTGTTTGTGAGCTTATTGTTACTGACGAGAAATTTGGTATTAATTCTCTAAACTGATTAATGTATTTATAACCGCCGTCATATGGCCCAGCGTGTGGATTATTTCCTGTTGTTATATCAATAGAAGCATTATCACCGCCAGTTTCTCTATACCATAAACCATCATTTTGGAAATATAAATCTGGTCTATTAGGTAGTGATTGTGGATATCCACTGATACTTATTGGATAATTTGCAATATCTGTATCCAACCCATTTAATCTTAAAGCTTCTTGGAATTGCTCCACATCTATTCTATTTTCAGCTAAATAGATGTATTCATTAAACGATATTAAACCTAGTGGTGTACCAATGAACTTAAATAAGAACTCAATTGCTTTCCTAGTTCCTTTAGATTTCCAAATCCAAGGTGTGTTGAGGATAATTCTTCTCCATAATTCAGTATCTGCTTCAACGGCTGTTAAACCGACTGATTGTCCACTATATGTTGAAGGTTTTGGCTCGATATAACTCTTTAATAAATTATTTTCTAATACTGATGATATTAAATCCCACCCTAAAACTCTAGCGATATTCTTTAAATAGATATCTGGCGTGTTATCATTCTTATCATATGTAACCGTATTCGCAAATTTAATTCCTTTAATAAAATTATTTATCTCATCAAACTCAGCACCATATATTGTTAATGTTTTATTTACCTTCTGCTCTGTTGTATCCTTATCTAAACCATCTAAATGAACAGCCGTTGTATCAAAATCCGTTATTGATTCGGTAACAAGAAATCTAACCATTAAATTACTTGTTGTTAAATCAAAATTAGTTGATATATCCAATAACTTATTCGCATAGTCATCATAATCGCTTGAATTAAAATCTAGATTATATCCGTCAGAAACAGGCCATGTTATTGTATCATTTACGTGTAATATCGCACCACCATCTGATTTAATTGTATAATTAAATAACGCAGTATATTTTGGATAAACTAATCTATTCAATAGATATGTTTCAAAATACGGTAAAGAATTGAAGAAAATATTTTCCTTATTCTTATTAGGTTTAATATGATATATTGAGTAGTTATTCGTTAATCCTGTGAAAACATCACCCTTAACAACAAAATATAAATAATCGTTTAATAAACTTGTTGACCCCGTGAATTCTAATATTTCATATTCAACTGTATTTGATAAAATTGAGTATGATTCGTAATTTAATGACAAATTTCTTAAATCATTAGTTTGATTAAACGTATTTTCTAGTGTTCCATTACTCAAATAATTAATCTCAAAATTATTTCTTATTACATTTGTATTAACCTTAAATGATGCTTCATCTTTGATTGTATCGTAATAGTAATCTTGTACTGTGTAACCGCTTTGTGTTGTAACGTCTGTTGATTGTTGATATATTGGGTTTGCGTATAATGCCGCTGGCCAGTTCGTTATTATATTTTCAAGAGCAACCCTAACAAATTCTTTAAATGAACCAAATAGTGTGTAATTAGATAGATTTCTTTTATCTAAATTCAAAATAACACCAGCATTATTTGATAATAATTCGAGAGTTGTTTGTAGTGTTAAATCTAAATCCGTTAATGTGATAAAATTAGAAAAATTTGTTGTTATAAATTTCTTATTTCTTTTCTTATCAACGTTTGTTGTAATAGAAAAATTCCCCATTGTAAATAACGGGGTGCCACCATCACTTGTTAGTTGTACACCAACTAAATCAGGCGAAAAGTTTCTATACTCGATACCATTTCCAAAAGAAACCTTTTGAGAATAGCCAGCAACTTTTATTCTATCACTAGGCATTATTAAATTGTTATTATTGTATTAAAGTTTTTATTAAAATCTATATTGGCCCTTTGTTCTCTCACTTCAAATAATGGTTTACCAGTAAACTTATCTTTAATCTCATATAGGTCGTATTGTTTGTATATTTGATTATTAAAGTTGTATATGGTATATATACCATCATCAAGAGACTTGGTTTGATTACCGAATAGTGCATATGCAATCGTTTCAGTGTCATACTCAACCATTTCAACCTCAATCATTATTGGATTAAAGAATGTGTTGGTTATGATTACATCTTGATTTGGTTGGCCAATAAAAGGAAATGTGTTTGGTTGAACATTAGATGCTGAATTTGGCGAAACAGTACAATATACCAAGGTTGAGTTATCATTAAATCGATATCTAATTGCTTTTTGATTTGTATTTGTCAAATTCTGATTAACTGGTTCTGCTCTATTATTTGATGTAATAACTCTGAAAAGATTATTAATTTTAGCGTCTGGTGCTGTTGGGTTAAGATATTCAATTCGATACCCTATTAATCCATTATTTTCAAATCTATTTAAAAAATTTGTTGGTATTGTTGCTAAATCAAATAAAACTCCTTTTATATCGGGAAATGCTGATAAAACACCAACATCAACAATTTTTGTTCTGATTTCAACTGGTTTTATTACTATTGTATAAATACCCTTTCCTGAGAATATTGAAACTGGGAGTTTTAATGTATACATACCTCCAAACATTTCAAAACCACTTATACCTGATTGTGTTCGATTTGGATTATTGGTCTTAATCAAAACGTCGTTGGTATTGGCTATTTTTATTAATCCATTACCTTGTTTATCTCTTGATGGTGTAAAATCATAGAATACTTCGATGTCTTCTTGTGTTACATCAGCTGGTCTTACCACCCCATATGTACCTGTTGCCATTTTTTTTTTATTTTTAATAATATACCTTACAATATTAATAGGTAAAGCTGTTATTGTTTTATTATTTGATAAAATCCTTTTCCATACCTCGTTAATTCATCTAAATTCGTTATTTCTGACATTTTTAGGTGCTTTTCGAATATTGTTGTTATTCCTCTGTCTATAAATATTTGAAACTATCGAATAATCTAATATATTTATAAATATACCAAAATAAATAATATGGGAAAAAGAATAGATACTAAAGAATTTATAAAGAGAGCTAAAATAATTCATGGTGATAAGTATGACTATTCATTAGCTGAATATAATGGATACGCAAATAAGCTAATCATAATTTGTAAAAATCATGGTCGTTTTTTACAAAGACCATCCAATCATTTAGATGGTAAGGGTTGCAATATTTGTGGTAATACTAAAACGATAACACAAGATGAATTTATACAAAAAGCAATTTTGATTCATAATGGTAGGTATGACTATTCGTTATGTCACTACAAAAATGCAAAAACTAAAGTTAGTATAATATGCAAAGAACACGGTGCTTTTGAACAAATAGCGAGTAGTCATACAGACCAAAAAACTGGTTGCCCTATGTGTTCAAAAAAACACAAATATTCAAATGATGAATTCATACAAAAAGCAAGTTTAGTTCATAATAATAAATATAATTATAATAATACAAACTATATAAATAATTATACAAAAGTAAGAATATTATGTAAAAGTCATGGTGATTTCATGCAAACACCATCCAATCATTTAAGTGGTAAAGGGTGTGAAATATGTTGCAGTTCTAAAAATGAAAATTTAATTAGTATATATCTTAAGATGAATAATGTAGATTATTATCAACAACATAAATTTATTGATTGTAAATATAAGAGACGGCTACCGTTTGATTTCTATTTACCAGAACATAAAATGTGTATTGAATTTCAAGGTAGGCAACATTATGAACCAATTGAATGGTTTGGTGGTTATGATGGATTTATTAAACAACAAAAAAGAGACCATATTAAAAAGAATTATTGCACTAATCATAATCTAAAATTATTATTAATAAAATATGATGATAATATTAATGACTTATTGCATAACCATGTTATAAAATCCCTTCCCATATCTCATTAATTCATCTAAATTCGTTATTTCTGACATTTTTAGATGCTTTTCGAATATTGTTGTTATTCCTCTGTCTATGAAAACGTCACTTTTAATTTCTGGCTTGGAAATTATACCAAATAAGTACTCTTCTTTCGTTATTGCCGATAATGAAGTATTGGTTTGATTCCATCCTTCATTACGATATGAAACTATTGTGTTTGCTGTGATTCCTGTTGTGTCTTGATATAATAAACCATTTGTTTGTCCAGAATAACCGATATTTGAATCGTTTGCATCTGCATCAAAAGTATACACAAACGGGTTTCCTAATGACGTAACTCTATCTACACCATTAACTGTTCCACCAGTAAAATTAGTATATACCTCTGTTTTTGTGTCAAAATTAAGTTCGTATGGTTGTAAATTACTGTAAGCTCTTACATCTTCAGCTCTAGATTCAGTTTCACCTGTAATAACATTATTTGTAAAATTAAAATAATCAGATTCTGTTTTTCCCGTAACTCTAATCGATATCGATGTTCCACTTTCCGATATTGATGGTGTTATACCACTCATAAATGGAAATGTTATGCCACTAGCAGATAATTTATCTATTAATATTGAGTAATTAACTGCTGTGTTATTGTTAATAAAATTAGGGAGGTATATAACATCTGTAAACATACCCATATCATCCATATTCTGTAACAACATTACTTTTATATAAAAAGATGTCGCCGTTACAGTTCCATATGTCGGACTATTATAATTTCTATCCGTACTTTCTTCTAATAATATTTTCCTTTTAATTAATTGCATTATAGTGTTTGTATTTCATACAATTTAACCAGCACATCAGTATTATTAGGCCCTATTGAGTATGAAATATTAGATGAATATGTCTCATCCAATTGATAATAGAAACCTGTTGTATCTCTGTACAATTTATATTTCGTATATAGCTTTAATATTAAATCATCAATCTTAAATGGATTAGGTTCAGTCATTAAATTTGTTGATTTACCTGTTTTTGCATTTATATATGTTGCCTTCATATATAAATATTTTGGTAAATCAATTTTAACCTCATCCTTATAATCATAAATGTAATATCCTTCGTAAAACCCTTGTCTTACAAGCATAGGGCTTGATAATACGAATCTAACAGGGATTTGACTTGCTGGTTTAGGCTGTCCAGCAACATTTGGTTTAGGTGTACCTGTTGGGTATAGGTCATCGCTTGTCAACATACTATAAACCTCAAGTTCTGTTACTAAATTTTGTGTTAATTGATTTTCAGAATCATAAAAACCTAAATATAAATAACTTTCTTTAAAAACATTTCTTTCAAATTTTATATCCGAATCATCAAAACCTAAATTTGAATAATATGTTGGGGTTTGAATGGTTCCACCACTCAAAAAATATATTTGATACATTATTTTACCGATTTGGCCTAACGCATCATCAACTGGAACAAATCTAGCCTTCTCATAATCCAATATTGGATTTACCGCACGTTGGGTTTCTATTTCAACGAACACTTTTTCAACCAACTCAGCGTTATCAATAATTTGATAACTCAAGTTAATTGGAATGTTTACTGTTGTAGCTGTTGCACCACTAAGTATTGATGTGTTTATTTTATATTTAACAAACATTACTTGCTGCGTTTACTTTAAATTTATTCATTGTGTTACCAATAGGGTCAGCTGGAAATTCTGAATGATATAGGTCCCAATTATCGAATGGGTCTTGTCTTCTGATATCAAAACAATAATTCTGATTTAAATAATGACATCCATTTACAAAAGGATAGTTTACTATATCTTTTTTAATATCAATTCTACCGATATCTAATAAGTCTCTCCATAAAAATCTACCATCACCTAAATCTACACTATAGTCTGGCATACCAGCAGTGTTTTTATTTCCTTCTTCAATATAACTAGAAAAATTTCTAATTCTCATTAAATTATGTGGTTTATAATAATACCCTTCTGGTCTTGGTCCTGAAACTATAATATTACCACCTGTTTCTCGATTATTCGTATTGAATCTATAAAATACATCGCCTAGAACGATTTCTTGAACGGTTGTTTTATTATATTCTACGACATCGCCATAAAAATCGTTATCATTTATTGTTACGTTTAATTCTAGCGGTATAAACGTTTCACTCGGTGCGGTTGCAACATTATGAATTTTTTGAATCACTGGAATATTTTTCAGATATGTATTTATATTAGCCGTGTTAAATTCTATAAGATACGGAGCTTCAATTCCAGATGAAACATTTGTGAATATATTATTGCTATCGGTTTTTATTATCGTTAAATATAATTCACTAAGTGGTCTTCCTAAATTATCAACCAAATCGGTTGTATCAATATCTTCATTAAAGATAAATTGAGTTATATTATCAGTGTATATGTTATCAGAAAAACCAAGGTTAAAAACTTCATAATCATCTTGTTCAATAACGTTTGATGTTTTTGTTTTAATTTTTTTGAACTTTCTAAAATAATATTCAGACTCAACACCACCATATATTTTATTCATTCTGCTTTGGTTCCCAATTTGTAATGCGTTTATATCAACATCAATACAAAAATAATATTTTTTTAAATCACCGTTATCTAACCCAACTCTTTTAATTTCATATTCACCATCCATATTTGTTCCAGATAGTCTAATTGTACCTCCATTCAATAAATTATGGAAGACTGGCACACTTAATGCTGTCATTGGTTTACCACCAACAATCGCCGCTACTTTGTCTACGATTGAGATTCCACCGTTTATCATTGTGTGTGTTGTGTCAGCAGAATATGGATATGTTACCGTTATTTCCCAATTTTTAGTTAGGGTTCCAATCGGATTAGTGATATCAGGCGTTAAATAAAATCTTTCCCTCTTTGGTTCCATATCATTAAAGATACACAACCTAGCATTTGTCAATATCGGGTCAAAATTTCCATACCAACCATCTATTTCTTTAAGGTATTTTTTTATTGACTCGGCATATGTTAAATTAGGTATATCATCATTCAAATCATTTTGTGTAAAAATTGATGTGTTGAAAATCTCCCAACAGTCTTTAACACCTGTTAAATTAAATAAAACATTTGTTGCTAATGGATTTACTTTTCCTAATATTCTATAATAAGGACATTTTTGTCTTTCTTTATTAAACTGCTCTGTTACGTCTAATATTTTATTAATTTCATCTGGTGGTAATAATCGTTCGGTATCATTAATTTGAATATTAATGTACGTGTTATTATTAACCGATTCTTTCGATTTACTACTCCCTAATATTTGTTTAACTCTTGTATCCATTATTTAATAAAATGTATGTGTTGCAATACAACCAGCACTATCTGTAACTGTTGCGTCAACAGGGTCTGAGTTAGGTGCGGTGTATACGTTTGTAGCACCAACATCTATTGGTTCAAATGTATATGGCGTAATTCCACCTACAGCACTATATGTTATTATATTTCCATTTCTTACACCACCAAGTATAAGTTCTGGTGATTTAATCAATGTAACTGTTGAACTAACTGTTTGAGCAACAGAATCGGTTCCAAGAACAGTATACGTACCTTCACATAAATCAATAAAACTATTATTTAAATATTGTTGTTCATTAAAGTATCCATTTGGCCCTGTTATTCTAACAATATATGGTGGAACCCCACCAGTTATTATTGGATTAATTGACCCATCGCATGTTTGGTCACAACTTATATTTTGATGCATTATTGGTACTTGCAATGTCAACGGTGGGGCTGTCGTTACATCAATTTGTTGTGAACATGTTTGCTGTTGTGAGCTAGAATCTGTAACAGTAAATGTATTTATTCCAGCGTATATATTAGTCAATGGTGAATTAATCATTGATATTGGTTGATATGTAACAGTTGTTGAGTCAGGTCTTGTTATTACCAAATTATATGGTGGAACGCCGCCATATAATTGTGTTATATTAACTTTACCATCATTAGATGTTAATGTCGTTGGATATGTGAATATTGTAAAACCACACGCTAATTGTTGTGGACCATCAACAATAACATTTTTAACAACAATAGAGCCTAAAGCATCTGTTGCTGTTATTGTATATATTCCTTCTGTTAATCCACTTATAATACCACCAGTTGTTGCTGTAAATGGTCCGTTCACGTAGTTTACACCTACCCATGTGTATGTAAATGGTGTTGTACCACCAATAAATGTAAATCTTATTATGCCATCACTCGCACCACTAATTGTTGTATTAGTTACATCTGTTTCAATAATATAATCATCCGTTACGGCCCTAACACATGATGTAAAGTATTTAGATTTCATTTTATCCAAAGCAGTAGAACCTGGAATTAAACCAAAATACATATAATATGAATTACCCCATGATTGAAATGCCATATCGTTTGTCGCTGGACTTGGTGGGTCATCGAATTTTCTAAATGAATTATATGCAGCACCATCTATATGTGATTCAGTTTGTGTGTTTCCTAAAATACCAAATGACGTACCGTTTGATGGGATACTTAAATCTGGTAATGGATTAATTGGTGGGTATGTATTGATATCTGGCCCATTAACATTCAATAAATAAAATGAATCTCTAATATATCTGTTAGCACTATTTAAAGTATCGATTGAATCATTTGTTTCGTAGATTTCATTTATTGTTATTGTTGCATGTGTTGCTCCACTAACAACTTCTGGAATATCAACATTCAATTCACATTGTCTTCTAATATTTGTTGCTTGCCTTCCATCAAACGTTACACCAACACAATTTATATCAAAGAATAATCCAGTGTATAGGTTACCTATTTCTATCATTCCTGTTACTATTGATGTATCATTATCTTCAACCTCTTGAATTAATGGTGGAATCTTATAAGATGAGTTGGTAAAGTAATCGATAACTTTTGGAAAACCTTGCCAGTCACAGTTCAATACTGCACCTAAATTTACAATATCAGTTGCAAATAATTTTTTATTACTACCATCTAAAAGTATTGGTGGGTAGTATAGCTGTCCGTCATATTTTACCAATAAACCATTTCTGAATGAATGTGAACGATTATTATCTACACTATCGATTGTTGAATCAGCTAATTGATTATCTCGACACGCATTTGAGCCTGTTCCACCACCATAGTCATTACAATATGTTTCACAAAATTTTTCACGCCCTCTTCTTTTTTTCTTATATTTTAAACTATAATAATACAACGTACCGTTAATCCAATCATTATAAAAATCAAATTGAAATAAATTTAGTTGTTCAGCTAATACAGCAGATACACAATCAGTAAATTCTTCAACCGTATTTCCACAACCTGGGTACCAATATGTTTCGGGGTCTGACTGACAAAACATTTGAATTGGTTTAACATTCTTAAATGGTTTCCACCCAGAAATAGTTAATCCTCGTAACCAACAAAAAAAGTTATTTAATGCTGATACTATTGTCGCTGTTAATTTTAATATAAAACATATTGTGGTAAATAATACATTATTTTTTGTATATGTTCTATTAAACGGAAATGGTGATTTATCACCAACACATCCATCAACATCTTTTATACCTGTATATGTTTTTACTCTTCTACTCGCACCTGATTTCTCAACCTTAGAAATAAAATTCTTAATAGTATATATTTTATTCCAATAAATGTCTGTAAAACTACTATCTTTTGTTGTTTTATTAAAACTAAAATCTATGTCTGTTAATGTTTTAGGATTATGCGGTATTAAATATTTACCTCTTGTTCTCAATCTACCAGTTCCACCACCCTCATCCATACTAACCCTAAACCTAACACTACTTCTTGTTGGGATTCCAACATTTGAATTCTCAGACGGAATTAAATTTCCAAATTCATCCGTAATTACGTAATCAAGATTCATTGGAATTTGATACGCCCAAGCACCGTTTACATCAATAGTTCTACCACCCTCAACATCAAATTGCTCTATTTGATTATCGATGGTTTTTCTAATCATTTCTATTGTACCTTCTCTTGGTACTTGTTCACATAGTGAGCCAAGTTTTTTTCTCGGTCTACAATTTTTGTTTACACTATTCTTCCTACTATCACCAAATAAACTACCAATAAAGATTGCCGCTGGTCTAACGAAATAATTTAAATCAAAATCTAAACGATTTACACCAATCTCACAATTATCTTTATCACCCCAAAACGGTCTTACATTAACAGCTGCGTTGGCTGTTTTAACTTGTATAAGGGAATTTAGGTTTTTATTTTCTTTAAATTTTGTTGGACTATAAAAAAATTTTGCAGGTGTTCCTTGGTCAATTAAATCATACGGTTTTTGGGATGCAATACCAATGTTTGAAATATCAGCATCGACATGTACAACGTAATTTCCAACTGGAACTCCAAATAACATAAAGTCACCAGCACTATTTGTTGTTGTTGTATATTTGTAATACTTACAATATATTTCCAACATATCATCATTATCCAAAAATTCTCTTTTTGCTGGGAATGTACCTACTGGTGTATAACAATCATCTTGATTATCTGATTCTTTAGGTAATAGATTATATCTGATGCCGTTTGAGTCTTTATCGTTTACCGTTTCATATGGATATAGGCCACGAATATGTGGATTATTTTTGTCGTCTTCAGTTATTGGTATAAAAACAGAAACCCTTGCGTTTGGAATACCAAAACCGCTATTGACAACAACACGACCAACAATAACACCATAGTCAGAGCAAAAATTTTCATATGCTTTACTCTGGTTAATATTTAATGATAAAATTTCAATAAAATCAAAATCCTGTTCTAATTTTACTGTTAAATATTGGTCGGTACCGTTAGGTGTCGTTCTTATTCTAATATTTTCAGACATTGTATTAATTGAACTCTATTATTTCATTTTTGTCGAGTAATTCATACTCTTCCTCACTCAAATTATCGTATACCTCATCATCATCTTCTTCATCGTCATCTTCCTCTTCTTTGAAGATTTTTCTACCAAGATATAAAACAACAGGTAATAGATTCAACTCTTTTGATAAGATTACCATTCTAAATAGAACAACAATAAAAATTGGTATTATAAATGGAGTTATAATAATAGCTAAAAATAAAAATAACAATGATTTTAAAAAATAATCTTTAACGTTTCTAGATTTTGTTACTTTTTTGGTTTT
>OFRE01000078.1_pt1 | contig 27674 bp, 30 predicted proteins | sample 1543061 | NCBI WGS metagenome assembly OFRE01 (sample SAMN07774218, study PRJEB24372) | wastewater metagenome | isolation source: Exp Tend NO 50WW | collected 2016-02
TCACCGATATCAATCAGCATCATTGCCGTACTCGCGGTGCCTTCCGGTACGAGAGCGCGCACCATCGCGACGGGATCAGGCTCAGCAGCAATAACATTGAGTCCCAAAGCTTCAATCATCTCTAGTCGCTCTTCGCTATAGACCTTTGCGGTACTCGTGATCAACACTTCCTGCTGATTTTGAGCGTGTAATGATGGTCCAAGCAAAGCCCAGTCAACCTTTGCATCATCAACCGACATAGGAATATACTGATCAATCTGGTATTTCATTGTGGCTTTTAGCTCTGACTCAGATACCGATGGTACATCGATGACCGTCGTAAATGTCTTATTTGAAGGTAGTCCGATCACCACATTTTTTGTCTTTATGCCACTTTGTCCTAGCGCCGTGATAATCACTTCGCCAAGTCGCCGCCGTGCCTCAGGGGAATCGCTTGAAGTAATTTTACTATCGATAGGTGCATAGCCATGAGCGACAAGCGTCCAGCTATTGGTGCCCCCGGCCGATAACTGCACTACCCGAACGGCGTTAGTACCGATGTCGAGTGCAAAGAAATCGCCCATCCCCTTCTTTAGATTCATACTAGTGACTATTATACATAAGCGTCTTCAGATTACGCAAGTCTATTTTGTGGTTCTGTTCTAATAGCGTGGTGGCAACTCACGCGTACTCACCGTCGTCAAATCACCTTGAGATTCACCATAGTTTAGTTCCCACAAAAACGCGTCAGGACGAAAGTTAAGGATTTCTGCCGGGTAGTTGACGCCTCCGATATTTTTTTCTGCACCATAAGTTCGCCGTAGCTGCAGTTCCCTCGCCATCACGGGACCGTTCACCTGTAGTTGTGTGTTACAAACACTTGCCGAAAGTCCTAGATAGTAGGGGTTTTGGGCTACATCACAGGTGCTAATCGTGCCACCCGTCGTAGCAGACGAGGGCTGGGCTACCAACCACGCGTCAACTTTTGTGACACTTGGTTGAATAATGATATTCTGTGCAATCACAACAATTTGTGCAACGTTCGCACCTGAGGTTGGATATGCGCCAAGCACGAGATTGCCTGATACCGTCACCGTCCCTGTGGTACGAACGACTACTGTTCGTGGTGAACTCAATGTTCCCTGCAGAGTGAGGTTTGAGGCACCCGCGTTTGTTATGCCACTCGGTAACGTATCAACGTTTATTGCCGGCCCCGCAGCCCCGGCAGTTCCTAATAGCACAGGGGAGTTGACAATGCCCGGAAATGCACCAGTTGCCCCCCAGCGTCCATAGGGTATGGTAGTATTTGCAAAGCTAAGCACGTTTCTACTAGAGGCGGGCTGCGAAATTGCAGCACCCGTTTTGCCTGAAGTGGTCGCGGCGGAAGCAGAGTCAATCTGTCCATTGAGTGGTACCAGGAGACCATACTCCCCCCAACTACCATACGTACCGTCATCAGTCACTCGAGGCTGCGCAATGATGGAGGAATTACTACTGGCATAGCCGCTCGTAGACAGAGCACCTGCGCCAACACGTATATCGCCCCCCCACACTTGGACAAGAGGCCGTTTGCCGATTGTGACACAGCCAGGGTAGGAAATGCGATGATCACTAGATGACGTATGGAGATAGTCATAACCACTCACGGCTACAATGCGACAAACCGTATCGCCAATTGCATAATCATCGGCTTTTATAGAAGTTGTGTCAGCAGTTATGCCGCTTGCAGATGATGTGAGTGACGCTACCCCCGCCGGGAACTTAACCGTCCCAGATGTCGTAGTGCCTATACAAACTATTTTACCGCTGTATGCTGGCTGACTTGCTAACCAGCTACATCCTGATCCAGACGCGTAATTAGCAACCGTAAAGGCTGGTTGACCATTGCTGCTGCCAAATATCCCGCCGACGTTGGCACCCGGAGTCCCTGTCGTTTGGAAAAAAGAAGCAATATTGGCAACACTACCACTCGGTATTTTGAATTCGTATGCAGCGTACTGATTGTCTACGTCTGAAGCAGGACCGGTGTTAATTACTTGCTCCAATATCTGTGCAGGGTTTGAGGGCGACAATGACTGTCCCGTGAAAAGCGTGCTCAGCGCCTGGTTATTGAGCAGAGACTGTGGATACAAACTATAGTTTGAGCGAATGGTTGCACATGCCCACGTGTTTTCTAACGCTCCACCAGTGTAGCTAGCCGGACTTCGTGCCATCGTTCCACACAATACTTTGCCTACGTCACTCGCTTGCACGGTATACTGTCCATACACGTTTGCGATATTCTGAGTGCCGTTTCCCGAAAACGTCAGCGTAGGGCCAGCTTGATCTTGAAACCAACCATTTCTTCGGTGCTGAGATGTCCCGATTTGAATTGCACCCGCACCGGCCGCAAAATTACTCACCGTTACCGAATGGTACCAGTCCAGTTTATCGCCAGGGTAAGCGGTGACATTTTGAGTCGGACCGACTACGGCACCGACAGGACTTGTTACCTTTACCTGCGTGATCGATGTTGATGTCCAAGGGTTTGGTTTTTTGCGCCGTATGACTGTCACTGGTATGGACTCGGTGTAACACGTACCTGTCTTGTCGTCAGCAAAAAAACACCGATAAATATCTATGTAGATCGTTTGACTGTCGTCTGCACTTGCATTATTGGTCGCTAATCCAGACACATCTAGGTCGGCATTGATGGAGCCCCCCTTACTCGTATAGTTCCGCTCTGCCGAATTTGGAAAACTTCCTCTGTCCAGCGTGGTGGTGCTTAATGACGTCAGTCGCCACGCGTTCGTCCCCTTAGGTGTTACATTCGTTGCGTAAACATGCTGACCATTGACACCATCGCGACACCCGTAGGCGGAGCCATTGATAACAACTGGTACAGAGGTAGTAGTATCATCAACAGTCACACCCATACTGTAATACTGGTTGTTTGTGTTGGTAAACCAAATCGCTCCGCGGGCACCAAACTGTGTACCGTCTTCGTAATTACACATATACCACGCATGATACTCAGCAGTGTTGTACCAAGATCGATTAAGCGGCAAATCACCCACAGTGTAGGCATGCGCGGTTGAACTATTTAGTAAACTTGCAAGAAACAGCGTGATACCAAAGCCGATAACATAAACTCGCGGCAATACTCTCATGAGTTATCTAACCCTCACCTATTGGTCGTTTAGTAGAGGGGCTTTCTAAAAGCTTAATGAGGTTCCCGGCCTGTTCATTGCCGGTAAGGTCGGGTATGGAGCCATTCACATACTGACCATTGTCATTGAGCGCCTTGAGTGTGGCATATAGCTCCTTGGCCTTTGTAAGGTCATTGCTACGGATAGCTGACTGCATAGCCATAAAGACGCAGGTTGCGTCGGTCTTATAGTCTTTCTTCGCTTCTATCGTCGAAAGCATCGCTTTCTGTGCAGCTACGTCCTGCGCTTTCTCCTGCAAATCTATGTAGCTATCAGTGTCGGATTTGCTGCAGACAGTCCCGCCAAGACTAGGCTTTTGCTGAGGAGTTTTGAAACCAATATAACTATACCCCATCACAGCGGAGAGTCCGAACAACCCAAGTAGCGCTATCACACTGGTAAGGAGCACCACCGTACTTTTTTCAAACCCAGGTTGTGTCGTTTTCATTCTTACTACCCTCTTACATTGCTTATGATTATAGCAGCTTGTTTGTCTCGGTCAATCACCCATCAATAAGGTGATAGTCTGATAAAATAGGATCATGGGTTTATCAATCGGCAAACAAAAATTTTAACCCTATTACCTTTCGAGCTGAAACTAACCATGCCAGCAACAGATAGAGGACTCCGTGGATATTCAGATAGATATATAGCTAGCCTAGACTAGGACTATAATTAGACTATGAAATATTTCTGCCAACGCAAAATTAAGACATTAGCAGAAAACTATGTTGGTGTATCAGATAACATACCTCCCCACTTTACTCATGATGATGTGCGTTACGAACAATGGGATTTTACCTATAGTGAAGGTGCTATGGGATACTCGTGGATTGCAACTCTTGAGATTGATGCGGACAGCTTCAATGATGCTTTCGTAGTATTTAGAAAAAAGTTGCTTGATGCAACGCCAAAAATTGCAGTTATTTCACAGTGTTATGTTGAATTCCTTCATCAACCTCTCATAATTCAGAATGTCGATAAGAATTACGCGTACTTTCATAATATTTTCGATAGTGACCCCGTCCCACTTCATTTTGACGATACCAGCTACAAGGCGCTTGAGCAGTTATCACAAACCACTATCCCAGAAGAGTTCTACTACTACTGGAATGATGCGGTTAATACTGTCGGTTCCACCCCAAAGATGCTCCTTCTATTCTCTGCTATCGAAGCCTTGTGCAAAAAATCAAATGGCAAAATAGATAATGCAAAGAGGCTACAAATACTTGGTGAAGAACTGGATACGAAATTTTTTGAAAACGGCAATAGAGGCTTGCGTCACAGACTCGTCCACGGTGAGTATTTCCAGCCGACAGATTTTGACCAAAACTATATCGAGCTTATACACGCAAAGATAGTCACTTACTTTAATGGTGAAATATTTAATGAAGAGCTTATCCGTACTGGAGTAGTTGGTCCACAAAGGCACTTCGATGATAATAAACTTGGTAGCAGAAACTTCATCGCATATAAATCCAACACCAGAGAGCTCATTGGCATCAGAGATGTAATCAATGATTTTGATACGAAAGAGCACAATTTTATTGATAAGTTTGAATACGTATTTGATAAATCCATAGCCGACTACTAACAACGAAAGAATATATTGTTCCAGAGTATAGCTATGAAACTAGAGAATACTCATAAGCTTTTTGTTCAGCCTCGTTTTCTGAATTTTTCAGCTCTTCTGGGTTGATGAATCTCAGCTCATCGCCGTCTTCGCCTGCTTCAAACATTATATTGTCAGGCTTTACAGCGAATACTATACGAATCTGCCATACGTTTGCGTGTTGCAAGAACGCTGGTTCTTCGACTGTAATCACCTGATACGAGAAGTTGCCCGTGAAGCCCACTTCTTCGTGTAGTTCACGAGCAATCGCACCCTTAATGCTCTCATTATGGTCCATTCCACCACCAGGTAAATCCCACCATGTGCGACCTGATTCTTTCACCACCAATACTTCACCTGCATCATTTTTCATCAACGATTTCATAGAGATACGAAACAAGTAGTCGTTCTTGCGATTAAGATGCTGCTGGTCTATAACGCCATGCGGGACTTTATTCATGTGACTCCAACGAACTCTTTAGTATAAAGTCGCATATAACTGGGTAATGGTCTGTTAAAACATGGCTGTCTATCTGTTTTGATTTGTATTCAAGTCCTCTGAATAAAACGTGGTCATAGCTACGACCTTTTGGCGTAGTTGGCTCGTTGATGTTAATCTCTTCTAGGCTATATTTGGTGAATAAAGCTGGTAGGTAGGTGGCTAAGTAGCTGTCGTTAATATTGAAATCACCCATAATAATCGCTTTGTCTGTGGAAATGCTTAACTTCGCTGAAACATCATCTAATATCTCTTTTGCAAGCTGAGAGTCGAGTGAGATATCAAATCTCCGAAACGGGATAAGGTGTAATGAAGTAACACTTACCTTATGGCCGTCTATATCAACCTCGCAGCTACTAAATCCCTTGTCGAAACTGGTGGCGATAGAGCCATCTTCCCATCCAATACGAATCTTGGGATTGTTGAATAGCCCGAACGTGTGATTGGTTATCGGGTGCTTGGAAAGAATACCGTGGCCTAGCTGATGGCCGCTATCTATATGTGACTCGGATGTTACATCGTAAAAATAGTGTTCATACCCAGCGAGCGTTGCGATGGCATCAATTTGGCTCTTGCCGTTCAATTGCTGCACCTCTTGCAACGCAACAATATCCGCAGCAGATTCTCGAATTACCCGCGAGATCTCTTCTAGCCCATCGCGACCATATGATGCAATGAGGCTTGGGTCGGCACCGGGTGTTAGTAGTTTTCCACCGCCGATATTCCAGGTAAGAGTTTTTAGCATAGTTAAACCTTAACTCTCACAAATATCATCTCATGCTCGTAATCGGTTGAGTTATGAATCTTGTGCTGGGTATTGGCTGGAAATACAAACACATCGCCAGCTGCATATGCGTACACACCGTCTTCATCGTGCACTTCACCCTCGCCCTTCACAACAACCATAATTTCTTCAATATCTGTATGGTCGTGCCAATCGAATGTTTTACCAGCTGGTAGCCAGCCATGGGTCATAGCTTCAAAATGCGAGCTCGTGAGATGTTCTGGTGATGCATAGACTTTGCGCGAGCCACTACCGCCATGTGCTTCTTCTCTTTGGATTTCAGCCCCTGTACGTTTAGTAATTTTCATAGACATGCCTCTAGCAATTCAGGAAACTCATCTTGACCCAAGTCGCTACCACAGAAATGCCCATAATTATGAAACTCTCGATATTCTACTGACGAAATTGCATCTCGAATACGACGTACCGCATCATGTATACTCTCCGCATCGTTGTCAGAGTTAAAAATAACCATTTTGTTTATTCTGTCTACTAGTGCGGGGTCGATATCAAACTTGAAGAACCCCCCTGTAGGCTCGTCATCAGCTTCGTTATTTCCAATAGGTCCCAGCCAAGGTGCCACGAGAATGACCTTATCTACTTTTACTGCCTTATGCTCGCTCAGCCACTGAACGAGGAATCCACCGCCACAGCTATGTCCAACAAGGGTTGTTTCTGGAGTGAGTTCATAGTGTTCAAACTCTTTTGACCATATTCTGTAGTCTGGCTGCCAGGCATTAAACATTTCTGGCGTCTGCGTAGGGATGCCATTTATTACTAGCTGTTTTTGCAGCCACGGAAACCAATGGAAGTTACTTGCTGATGGAAAACTTGGGTCGTAGTATTCATCTTTACCTGGTTTGCCGTGAACAAGGATAGCATTTTTCATCTACTCAACCTCCTTGTTAAAAGTTCAACTAGCTCAGGGAAAATCGTTTTTGATTTATCTTCACCGTAATGCCCCTCATTAACGGCTTCATGGTATTCGCTATCAAGCTGTTCATGTATATGCCTAGCTTCCTCGATGGGAATATACGGGTCGTCTGTCGATGCAAATTGGATTATCCAATTTTGGTTTGCCTTAATCTTGTCCCATTGCCACGGACGGCTGTAATAGCCACTGGCTTTTTCATCCTCATCACCAAGGTCAGTGTAGCAAGCCCCAACCAGTACGGAGCCGTATAGCTTGTTATTTTCTGCAAATCGCATTGCAGCAACCGCACCAGACGAGTGTCCAACGAGTATCGTATCCTCGTCTGCTCCAAGTTTGTCTTTCAAAAACGGCAACCATTGGCTTTCCCTGGCTAGAATGTTGTCAGGCATGGTCTCAGAGACTACCGTAAAACCCTTTTCTTCCAATTGTTTCTTCACATATGGAAACCAGTTGTCTTGCCCTGTGCCGCCACCGTTGCCATGTATGAGGATTATTTTTATCATATTTCTACCTGTTATTTTACCACTTTTTGGTGTTAGCCACTAAGCATCTGGTAACGGTGTTCTGAGCAGGTCTTTGAGCCATACGAACTCGTCGCGCTCTTCATTAAGCCCCAATCGCTCCACCAACCCCTCCTCCGAAACAAACACCGCGTATATAGCAATGTTCTCATAAGCCACCTCTATGCCTTGTCGTTCTAATTCTTCAACGATTCGGCTCATCTTCATACTTTAATTTTAATGTCCTTATCTCTGGTAATAAAGCCTATTATCGTGTTTGAGCTTAACTCCGCTCATAGACCCCCTAAAACACGTCACAGAGCAAAGAAAACCCGCCTTGCTTGGCGGGTATTCTGTTGCTTGCGACTAGATTACTGCAAGTTAAACGTAATCGCCTTGTTATCGAAGAAGCAAAAGTTTTGGTACAGAAGCTTTAGTCCTGCATCACCCTTCGGTACTTCGTAGGCGAGTTTACCTGTCACTTTACCGCCCTTGGCAAGTGAGCCGCTATTGAGCTTGCCCTCAGTGAGTGCTGTGATGGCTTCGTTTTGCTGGACACCGTTGCTATCCTGCATTTTGAACTCGAAGGTATTGTAGTCGAGTGCTTTGTCGCTATTGTTGACAATGTTGACTGTTACAACGACAAACTCTTTACCAGATTCTGGCTGAGCGAACTGGTTACCTGTATCGTAGTTGCGTTGAACGTCAGTAACAGTAAGTGTCTTATCGTCGAAGGAAGCCGTTTCACCAACCTTAAACTCAGTCTTTTCTTTGGCCTTTTTCGTACTCGTTGAATCGTTGCTTGAGCCACTATTCGTTGCCGTATTGTCTTTATTCCCCGCCGCAGCACCAGCACCGATAAGCACGATAACAATAATGAGCCAGACCCACCATTTTTTGTACCACGGCTTAGATTGATTTGTGTTCATAAAGAATCCTCCTGTCGATTCTCTTAGTTATTATTCGGCTCCAAACATAAAAGCTCGCAGCCAGTGATGACCTTGCGGCCACCCATACCCTTTCGGATACGACTATCAGGAAATAGTGCTCTGACGACGAGCTTGCATTTCCTGATAGATTGATTGCAACCATACCTTCTCATACTAAGTGGCTCTAGGTTTAGGCACATTTGTGCTTAATATTTATTATAAAGGATTATTCAAAGAACAGTGAAGAACAGTGGACTTTTTCAATTTTGCGGCAAAATAAGTACAATAAATATTAATGAATCCTATACGCATATTTGCAGCTGAACAAATAAATGTTGACCCGAAAGTAACCGAAGCATCCGCCTGGATAATGGGATTGGTATTGCTTGCTGGTGTGGTGATGGTCATAAAAGAAGTTATCGTTCTGCTATTAGAGCATCGACGTGAGCAAGATGCCGCAGATAGGAACATCCGGTTTGATACTGTCAAATCAGTGCTTTACCGCAATTACCGTCAGGTCGATATACCAGATAATTCTCTCGAGCACTATGTCTGCAAACTGGTATTCGAGGAGCTCAATAAACCTCAACTAGACATCAATATACTTGAAGCGGCTGGAAAACCCGACGATTACGACCCAAGGGCTATCGAGCAGGCTGTCAGGCGAGTTAACAAGAAAGCCAGCAAAGCTCTTGAGCTCAAAGAAGATTTGCTTATAAGACGTAAAGAAAAAACGTTTTTGAACGATATTGATAAACTAATTTAGTAAATAGTCCCATCAAGAAGCCTTCTCTCCTGAGGGCTTTTTTGATACTTTTACCCCTGTTAATAACATTCACTAACAACAAAAAACAATTACTAGTAAGTCGCTAACGCGTCATAGACTAGACTTAGCCCTAAGCAATTACGCATTGCAGGTAACATCCCCTAAATAGTTATACACAAGAGGGTCTGACAGTAACCGCACTACGGAAAGCGAACAACTAAATAACTTCAACACCCGAGGAGGTATACCTAAAAACATACAACCAATAAAAGACAGTCACGTCACTAAATAATATTACAAGTCTGCCGATGCAGACACGGGCTTTCTATTGCCTTAACTAGCTGGGCTTCACCCACGACTGGGCTTGTTATGTGCGCTCAAAAATAGGTTCCAAAGGAGAATAACAATGTTTCAAATTAGTAAAATCAACCAACTCATGCAAAAAGAGTTCCCTGAGCAGATGTATCTGGTCGACAGACTTGTGCCTGACGCGGGATTCACAATATTTTCGGGCGCACCTGGCTCGTACAAAACATTCGCCCTGCTAGAACTAGCACGTTGCGTTGCAAGTGGACAACCATTCTTAGGTTATTTCGAAACACACCAAGCCAACGTTCTACTAATAGATGAGGAAAACGGCGAACGGCTGTTGCAGCAACGTATGCGCCTCATGGATGTTGCAGAGCATCTGCCAATATTCTACACACCGACTACGGGCTTCATGCTCACAGACGAAAACGTAGAGGCGGCGGTTGCGAAGTGCCATGAGTACAATATCAGGCTCGTGATTATTGATAGCCTTGTACGGGTGCACGGTATGTCTGAGAATGACGCGAAAGAGATGGCAACGGTATCGAGACAGCTACGCAAGTTTACCGAGAACAATATAGCGGTAATAGTCACCCACCACACTCGCAAACGAGGCAACTTCCACGGTGGTGCGGGCGAAGCCATGCGTGGCAGCTCGGAGATACTAGCGGCTGCCGATGGACACATAGGAGTCTCTCGTAAGAACAAGTTCTACGTTTGCTTCGACCAGACAAAGCAGCGTTATGCAGTAGAATTGGGTGTATTTGAAGCCAAAGTAGATGGTGATGATAATCACTTCCGATTCGAGTTTGTCGGCTTCCAGAAGCCACAGGCGAACAAGGATGAGATCCTCCGAGACGCAGTCACCATGCTCTTGTCCGAAAATAACCAGCTACGTCAAAAGGATATTCTCGATAAGCTGGGTGAACTCGGCGTGAAAACCAATGAACATAAATTACGCAGCTTACTCGCTACTTGGGAATCCGAAGGCCTACTGTCTCCTCCTGACACAGGAAGTGGTAACACCAAGCTCTATTCACTCAAGGAGGTGCAGCTATGAGTGCCCCAGAAACGAATAAACGAGAGCTTAATAAGGATGATAGTTTTCTCGGCACAACAAAGGACCAGAAAATTATTCTGACTTACCTATTCGACGAGCTGGAATCGACAGCACTTGAATCAGTGTTTGGCAAACTCTTCAAGCAAGTCGAAGCTATGTACTTGACAAATAGCGAAGATGTTTCAGATAAATTATAATTATAAGAGAGGTATTAACGATATGACAACGAAAAAAGTAGCAGTATACATGCGGGTCAGCACCGAAAACCAAGAAAAAGAAGAAACGATCAAAAACCAGCACATGGAGCTTATGGAACATATAGGCAAAGATGAAAATGCTTACCTTGCCCCTGAGTGTATCTACAAAGACGAAGGCTGGAGCGGCGCTATACTTGAGCGTCCTGCCCTCGACAAAATGCGAGCCGACGCCGCTGATGGTAAGTTCAACGTCTTATACATCTACGACAGAGGGCGTCTTGCACGAAAGTTCGTTTACCAAGAGATTGTGATAGAAGAACTCAGGAAATACAACGTAGAAGTCATGAGCCTTCACGACATCAACGGTGAAACCACTGAGGAGCGACTTATGGGTGGCGTCATGGGGCTGTTCCACGAGTATGAGCGTGTGAAGATTACCGAGCGCATGAGAATCGGTAAAATACGCCGAGTCAAAGAAAGTAAGAAGCTCCTCGGCTATCAGCCACGATATGGGTATGATTACCATCCCCGTATTAAAAAGGGTGTCGATGCTCGCGATGGCTACTTCTCCATTAACGACAAGCAAGCAGAGGTGGTCAAGAAGATTTTTAACTGGTCAGCCAATGGGATGTCGAAATACGGTATCAAGATGCAGCTCCACAAGCTTGGCATTGCCCCACTCAAACAAAAGTCTGGATACTGGTCGACGAGTGTTATAGATAGAATACTCCGCGATAGTACGTACTTTGGTGAGCACTATTACAACAAAACCGAATCCGTTGAAACAAGGAATCCTCGCAAAGTCGAGAAATACCGCAAACACCTAAAAGGTAGCCGAATTGCTCGGCCTAAAAGTGACTGGTTAAAAGTCGTGGTTCCTGCAATCATCGACAAAGAGCTTTTCGACAGAGCACAGGTACAACTTGCACGAAACAAAAAGTTCGCTCCTCGCAATAACAAGAAAAATCACTACCTTCTCCGAGGGCTAGTCTACTGTACTTGTGGGATGGCTCGTACTGGCGACCCTGCCAATAATAGCCGTTATTACCGTTGCACGAGGCGTCAGACACACCAACATATTGGCAATGACGAGCCATGCAAGCACGGTATCAACGTCCCTGTTATGGATAAGCTGGTTTGGGACAGTATTGAGGGTTTGTTGCTGCAACCAGACCTGCTGATGGACCAAGCAAAGCGATGGCAAGCGAAAGCCTCCCCAGTAGATGAACAAATCGACTTAGTAAAGGCTCAGATAAAGGTCATTGATGAAAAGCATGGTCGTTATATAAAACTGTATGGCGATGGTGACATGTCCGAAAAAGACTACAAGGACGAGAAGTACCAGCTCGACGAAAAGCGTAGCGCCCTACTGCACGAACTTGCTGCACTCGAGGACGAAAAAGCCAACCATGTGTCCCTACCCCTGGATAAACTCCTGTCAGGCGTGGTAAAATTAGTTGAAGAGCTTGATGAAACGTCAAAAGACAACATCATCCAGAAAATAGTAACTAAGATTATTGCGACTAAGGAAGAAGTGACTGTATGGGGCAAAATTCCAGTATTGAGCGACGGAAAGATTGGGTTAAATGTTAAGCATAGGCATTGTTGGCTTACCGAACGTTGGCAAGTCTACGCTATTCAATGCACTTACCAACAACGACATTTTGGCCGCCAATTATCCGTTTGCAACTATCGAGCCAAATACAGGCGCGGTACCTGTTCCGGACGATCGCCTAGACGTATTGGCAAAAATGTACAATTCAGAAAAGATTATTCCGGCAAGCGTTACCTTTGTTGATATCGCCGGGCTGGTTGCCGGAGCCAGTAAGGGCGAAGGGTTGGGCAACAAGTTTTTGGCAAATATCCGCCAGTGTGATGCCATCATCCACATTGTCAGGGCATTTGAAAACAACGACATCATCCATGTCGACAATGGAGTGCACCCAAGCCGTGATATCGAAACAATCAACACCGAGCTTATTCTCGCCGACCTGCAAACCATCGAGACGCGTATAAGTCGTCTTCAGAAAGAAGTAAAGGCTAACCCAAAGGTACGTGATGCCCTAGATTATATCGAAGGTATCAAACGTAATTTTGAGGCGGGTATCCCGCTGTCAGTGAGTAAAAATATTATTCATGAATACATCGATGATCTTCATCTCCTGACCGCAAAACCTGTTATCTACGTATTTAATGTTAATGAAGAAATGCTCGTGAATGATGATGCAAAGAATGGGCTCCGCCAGCTTGCTGGAGACAATCCCGCGCTGTTTATCTGCGCAAAACTAGAGGACGAACTCAAAGGCCTCAGTCCCAGCGATGCCACCGAACTCCTTGCGAGTTATGCTGTACCCGAGATGGGGCTGGTGCAGATGATCCATGCTGCCTACGACGTACTCGGACTTCAGAGTTATCTCACCGCGGGCCAAAAAGAAGTGCGGGCCTGGACTATCCATCAAGGCTGGACAGCACCGCAGGCAGCGGGTGTGATCCATAGTGACTTTGAGCGCGGCTTCATCGCGGCACAAGTAGTTGATTATTATGATCTCATCGCGGCAGGCAGCGAAGTAGCTGCCAAAGCAGCCGGAAAAGTTCGTACTGAGGGCCGTGACTATGTCATGCAACCAAATGATATCGTTGAATTTCGGTTCAACGTCAGTAAATAAATTCGTATAAATAAAAACAACCTGGTCACCTCGTCTCTTGTATTGCTACAAGAGACGAGGTGCCAGGGTTATGTGCTAGCTCGTCAACCCGAAGGTTAACAAGCTAGCGTCCGATCATCCCTCAGCGCGGCGGCGCCGTCTACCGCCGAACAGCCAAAGGAGGATGCCGCAGGCCATCAGACCGACACTGACCCCGAGGGCCGGACCGACGTTGCTGCCCGTATGAGGTAGCTGGTCGGTCGTGTTCAACGGACACGCCTTGACCTCGTCGGGCGTCATCGGCCGAACCGGCAAGTCGACCCGGACCGTGGTCCAGTGCGTCTTGTCGGGGTCGTCGACGTACACCTTGGCGGTGGCGTCCCAGACCTGCGGGATCGTCGTGTCGATGCGGAACTGCTCGACCTCGTGGGTCGTGCAGTTGGCCGCCCCCTTCTGAACCGCGCCAGTGACGGTGCGGGGACCGGGGTTGTTGGGGATCACCGTGTTGCAGGCGGTGGTGCTCGTGACCTGCTGGGTCTTGAGCACCGTACCGTCCTTGGCGACGATCCGGATGACGGTGAACTTGTAATTCTCGGTCGGCACGGCGACCGTGAACTGCGTGTTGACCGTGAAGGGGCCCGACGTGATGATGTTGTCCACCGGGCTGTCAGCCGCCGTATGGACGTCGGCGTACACCACCGCGTCGGTCGGGAAGCCGACGGTGGTGACGCATTGGTCGGTCGTGGTGACCGGGCACACCGTCGCGGAGTCGGTCAGCTCGAGGACGAGCTGGCCCTTGTCGTTGACGGTGAACCCGTTGCCGGCCTTGGCCTTGTAGCCCTCGGTCGGCTCGTAGATGACGGTGCGCTTGCCCGACGACCAGGTGCCGGACGACACGAGCTTGAGCCCGGCGGGCTGCTCGGTCGTGTCGACCAGGTCGTTGTTAGGGTCGCAGACCACCGTGACCTTGGGGGCGTTGGGCGTGACATCCTTGAGTGCCGCCTTGCAGCTGCCGTCCATTCCGGTCACTTGCCCATCGGAACCGCGTGCGAAGCCATCCGGAGACCACGTGGTGTAGGCATACACCCACGGTGAACCCGTGGTGGTGCCTGGGAACGACAGCGTGCCCAGTGTGACCGTGGTGTTACCCACGGACGCCACGGGACCTCGGTCCATTCCGGCGGCACTGGTTGGCGTACCTTGGAAGCTGTTCGTACCCAGCTTCCACATGGTCGACCCGCTGTTGCCAGCGGGGACGTTAGCAGTCACCAGCTTGACGGGAGCTTTGTAGCTCCCGTCCGGCTGGCATACCGCCACACCCGCGAGATCGCCGGTGTGTGCGCTTGCCTGGGGCGCCCCGAAGGACATCCCAAGCGCGACGAGCGAGATGGACGTCCCAAGGACACCCAGCACGCGCCGCCATGATGTGGCGAGAGTCACCTAATCATCACTTCCTTCTGTTGTGCTTGTGAGATGATCGGATTGTTAATGCGCCCCGGCGGGGAGCATTTGATTGCTACAACCCGATCGGGGTACTACAACGCTACTCATCGATTTCCACCTCGAGAGTATTGTCTTACGAATAATATCATAGTCTAGTATTTTTGTAAAGTTTTTGTGCGCGCTAGTAAATAAAATCGTTCCCTATTACCACGACTCCCCCTCACCTCACTATCGGCCTTTTTTTGTATGACAAAATATGACCGTATCCACGACTCAAAGCCGAGTAAAATCTCTCGTCGTACCTTATCATTTTTGATCACACCGCTACTCCCTATTTGGGTTCGCGCTGCCTCAAACTGCGGTTTCACCATAACTACTACCTGGGTATGTGCACCGATAATCGTCATAATGTAAGGCAACAACTCTCGCACGCTAATAAATGATACATCCATGACGACGATATCAGGACACTCTTTGGGCTGAAAATTCCGTATATCAGTTTTTTCGTGTAGTTCGATGTGTGGATTGCCCCGCAAACTTGGGTGCAACTGATCGGTGCCGACATCGACCGCATAGACTTTCCGCGCTCCGTGTTGCAGCGCGTAATCCGTAAATCCACCGGTGCTACTCCCCACATCGAGCACTACTTTGTCGGCAAACCGAATGCCAAGCGCATTTGCCACACTGGCTAGTTTCAACCCAGCGCGACTGACATACTGTTCGGGAGCATCCAGCGAGACAGAAGCAGCCTCATCAACAAATGACCCCGGCTTCGTAACGACGGCACCGTTCACCTTTACCCGCCCGAGACGAATCCAGCTCTCTGCTTGAGAGCGTGTCGGTACTAACTGTCGCTTTGTCATTAGTCGATCTAATCGATACTTTACCACTCTTTGTACTCCAATATATGGCTGTAGTCGGATGCGTATACACCTATTATCCTCTTTAGTCCATCTGATCGATACCAAAGCAAGTGCACCTCATGAAGGCTAAATGGAACGGGTGGTACGACAAATCCCTCTACGCGAGAAATATGCGGACTCCACCCGTGAAGTGCATACGACTCATCGGGTGATCCCCCGATAGCTTGTGCTCCAATAAAAGCGCCCAGGTGAATAGGAAACCCCCCGCCAAGAAGCGGCACCCATGTCTTTTCAACAGGTATTTGTGCGGTGTCGCCGTACATACGCGGCTCGCTATCGACCACCTGGATACCGGTAGGATTTTCCTCCATAACTGCTCGCATACGGTCATGATACTCATCCAGCCTCCCTGGATCTGCACGAAACGGTGGGCATAGCGTAATATGAGGTGGTATCTTTTCGAACGCGTCACCAAGCTCACCGGGTGACACAAGCGCTACAGTTACAAACTTCTCAGTAGTTGGCACACACCCTACTTCTTGCGTTCACGATACTCGCCAGTTGCTGTATCTACCGAAATAATATCACCGACTTTGATAAATGACGGCACTTTGACGACAAGCCCCGTTTCCACCGTTGCATCCTTGAGAACACTCGAGGTAGTGTCGCCCTTCACCACGTCTTCTGTATAAGTCACTCCGAGATAGAGGTTTTTTGGCAACTCAACAGTGATCACGCGATCACCAAAAAACTGGAGACTGAGTTCGTCACCTTCTTTGAGATAGTTCTTCGCTTCATCGACGACGTCACTCGATAACTCGAATTGCTCGAAGCTCTCCGGATCCATGAAGAAGAAGGTTTCGCCGTCATTATAGAGATACTGGACAGTTTTGTTGTGCACTTCGGCTGTCTCGATTTTATCTTGGCCCTTGAACGTCTTTGGAATGACACTGCCATCGATCAAGTTCTTCAGCTTGACATTGACGATACTGCCGCCGCGACCCATGACTTTTTGCGCATACTCGACGACTCGATATGGCTTGCCATCAATCTGGCAGACGGTGCCTTTTTTGAGATCAGTTGGTTGGTACATGATAATTTCCTTTCTGAGTAAGTGTTGCAAAATAATCTTCGAGCGTTTCTGCTCGACGTATCATTCGCACGCTTCCCCCAGGGTCCAGCAATAACTCTGCGTGACGCAATTTGCCATTGTACTGAAATCCCATGGCGTGACCGTGTGCGCCCGTGGTGTGGATGACAAGCACATCCCCGACTTCGAGATGCGGTAACATCCGATCAATCGCAAACTTGTCGTTGTTTTCACACAAGCTCCCCGTCACATCAACTTCCTCAAGATCAGTATCATGCGGTTTACCGAGCACGCTCATATGGTGGTAGGCCCCATAGAGGGCGGGCCGCATGAGATCGCTCATGCTTGCGTCTAACCCTACATATACTTTATGTGTCCGTTTGATATTGGCAACTGTCGTGATCAGGTAGCCGCTGTCGGCCGTAATATAGCGACCATTTTCCATAACAATACGCGGACTGCCAATGCGCTCCAGATCATGTGCGTCGTAGAGTCTTTTGAGGGCACTAGCGAACCCGGTGAGGTCAAATTCATGCTCAGTGGGGCGGTACGGCACGCCGATTCCGCCGCCGAGGTTGATAAACTCAACATTGATGCCAACTTCGCGCGCTATAGCGGTTGCCGCCCCAAAGAGTGCGTCAGCAATTTCCTCATGATTGCGCCAATCGAGTTCATTGCTCAGTAGCATGGTATGAATACCAAACCGCGTCACTCCTGCTTCTTTGAGCTGCCTGTACGCGGTAATCATATCATCAAGTGGCATACCGTACTTCGCTTCTCGCGGATTGCCGATGATATCAACGTTCACACCGCCAAACTCAATATCACCAGGATTAAAACGACAACAACCGACCCCTGGTGCACCAAAGGAGTCGATGTAAGGCTGCACCATCGATAGATCGTCAAAATTTATAATCGCTCCAAGGCTCGAGGCATAACCAAACTCATCGAGCGCTGTATCGTTGCTCGAAAACATGATTTGTTCACCCGATAGCCCGCACATTTCGGCGATCGCCAGCTCAGCGAGACTACTACAGTCTGCGCCCATTCCCTCCTGAACGAGCAGCTTGAGAATCTCGGGATTTGGCAGTGCCTTGACGGCAAAATAATTTTGGAACCTTGGTACCCCCGCCTCATTCATTGTTCGCTGCAATAGTCGCGCGCGGTCACGAATCGCTCGCTCATCATAGAGGTGAAATGGTGTCGGGTATTCGGTAATGATCGCTTTTAACTGATCATCGTGGACTGGTAGTGTATAGCCCATCAGCTATCCTCATCATCAAACGTTGTCCGAACGGCATAGCCGCGCGCCTCAAGCTCGCTGCGTAACTCATCGAGCCCCGCACGATCATAGACCGTCGCGACGCTCTCGCCATACATGAGTTCGTCGGCGTCAATCGCCTCAAGTGTCGTTCCCTCTGCTAGTACACCCTTCTCGCCGTAGGCACGAATGAGCGCTTCTCTGACCAGTCTTACGACCGACTCTTCGCTGACGCCAACTTCTTTAAACCGCTCCACTAGCCCCTCATAGCCATTGCCAGCATTTCCATACACTACCGCGTAAGCCGCAAGGGTTCGTATCCGTGCATCAAGCGTGTCCGCAATGTCTTTTCCACGCAATTCCAGTAAATACACCTTTGCTTCATCTGATGCTTCATAGGGGTCTACCTGCCCACTCCAGGACCGGTAAGCCTCCTCGAGAAACAAGACGGCTCCTTCTAACCGCTCGTGGGTTGCCTGGCGCTCATCCCTATCAATCGCGTAGCGCTGCAGCGCATCGACCGCTGTAACAGCCTCCGCCAGCCCAATCGCATCTTGAAGCTGCTCGGCAATTTCGTCGAGCGTAAAGGTCAGTGCCGTTTGACGCTCAGGCTTCATAAGGAATTATCCCTGTGCAACAAATGGCATCAATGCAAGGTGGCGTGCCCGCTTGATGGCAACAGCCAATTGACGTTGCTGCTTTGCGCTAAGACCAGTCTTACTGATCGGTTCAATTTGTCCATAGACATTGATATAGCGCATCAGTGTTTTGACATCTCGATAGTCAAAGTACACCGGTGCATCTTTCTTAAATCGTTTCACTCTACATTCTCCTTAAAATGGTATTTCGCTTAGATCAATTGGTTTGTCATCGATATCTTCGATAACCACATCCTTTGATTTGCTTGACGAGCTTTTGGCAGGTGCAGCCGCCGACGTGTCATCACCACGGTTGCCGCCGCCAATAAAGTTGAAGTCTTCGACATTGACTTCGACAGCCTGGCGTTTGTTGCCGTCTTTGTCTTCATAGCTACGCTGGTCAAGTCGGCCGCTCACGAGAAGCGGTGTTCCCTTACTGGTATACTGGGCGATGATGTCGCCAACTTTCCCCCACGCGACACAGTTGATGAAACTCGTCTGCTCTTGGGTTTGGCCGTTTTGATCTTTCCAGCTGCGGCTGACTGCCAAACTAAAATTAGCGACAGTTTGACCACTCGTGGTCGTGCGAATTTCGACATCGCGCGTCAGATTGCCCATCAAGATTACTTTGTTGAACCCCTTTGCCATATGGCCCTCCTCCACCTATTTGTTATAAATTATTCTTCGTCACTCTGTTGATCGTCGCTTCCAGCGCGAGCTTTTGCTTCAGCCAGCAGGGCGCGACCTTTCACGTCAACTTTTACCAACAAGTAGCGGAGCACTTCATCAGTAATATTGAGAACATTTGAGATTTTGAGCGGTGCTTCTGCCGGCAGTGATACATCCATCGCTACATAGACAGCGAAATCCTGTCCCTTTATACGATATGCCAGGCGCTTTTTGCCCCAGTTGTCCTCGCTGGTGACCGATCCGCCATTATCTTTGATGAGTTTGCGCACTTTTGCGAGTGGCGCCTCGAGATCTACCTCGAGATCAGGATGAATAAGAACCGTAAGTTCGTATTCCTTCATAGGAACCTCCTTTGGAATCCGTATGGATAGTTGTGCTGTTTCACACAACTCTAGGTTAATAACAGTGATATTATACCTCATTTTCGCAACAAACACTAGACCTGATGTACAATAGAACCTTATGAACGTTGCAATCCAAGGCCAGGCAGGATCTTTCCACGAGCAAGTAGCTAAGCAGTGGTATGGCGATAGCGTGACAATTGTCCCCTGTACCAGTTTTCGCGATGCCTTCGAAGCCTTTGATTCTGGTGAGGCCGATGCACTCGTCACAGCAGTAGAAAACACTATCTTTGGGAGTATCAATGAAGTCTATCAGCTTATCGAGGAGTGTGAAGCGCCGATTATTGGTGAGGTCAAACTTGCAATCGATCAAATGCTCATCACACACCCCGGCGCATCTCTCAAAGACATTACCGAAGTGTACTCTCACCCTGTTGCGCTCGCTCAATGCCGGCAATGGCTATCCGTACATCTTCCCGATGCCGAATGTATAGAGTTTTTCGATACGGCTGGTGCTGTGGAATATATCAAAACAGAAGGCCGCCGCGACATGGCTGCTATCGCTGGCAGCCAAGCCGCGGCACTCTACGATATGTCGATCCTTGCTCGGTCCATCCAAAATCACAAAGACAATAGTACTCGTTTTCTCATTCTTGAACCCACTGATACACCAGCCGAATCATCAAAAGCATCGCTTGTAGTGACCACGAGCCACAAACCAGGTGCACTTGTCGAGGTCCTGCAAGTCTTTGCAGATGCTGGTGTTAACCTTGCCAAACTCCAGTCACAGCCAATCCTTGGCAAACCATGGCAATACAAGTTCTTTATCGACGTTGACTGTGCAGGCGAACCTCTCTATGATGTCGTCGCAAAAATCGAAAAAAGTGACCACCAGGTCACTCTTCTCGGCGAATATACCGCCGCGTAGTTAGAGTGTGTCGTCCTCTATACTACTCGTTGCATCAAGATCAGACATGCTCGTGATCAGTACATCGCGCGGTCGTGCCCCATCAGCCGGACCGATGATTCCCTGTTCTTCCATTTCCTCGATAATGCGAGCAGCCCTCGCGTAGCCCACACGTAGTTTACGCTGCAGCAGACTCGTGCTGGCTTTGCGACTCTGAATAACAACCTGTACCGCATCTCTAAACATATCGTCACCGCCTTCATGATCGAAGTCCATGACGACACCGCCTTTGCCATTGAGATGAACCGGTTGGCTAATAATCTCATCGTTATACTGCGGCGCGCTCTGCATCCGCAGGTGGTCGGTTATCTTGTGCACTTCACTATCCATTACCCATGCCCCTTGAACACGCTTCGGTTTTGGCATGGTTGCCGTCTTCATAAGCATGTCTCCCTGTCCGAGAAGTTTCTCGGCGCCAATTTGGTCGAGAATAGTACGAGAGTCTACTTGAGAAGCAACCGTAAATGCGATCCGTGCCGGAATATTGGCTTTGATAAGACCGGTGATAACGTCGACGCTCGGACGCTGAGTCGCCAGAACTAAGTGAATACCCACAGCACGGGCCTTTTGTGCAATTCGCACTACGAGCGCCTCAACATCGCGCGCTGCAACCATCATGAGATCGGCTAACTCGTCAATAACAATAACGATGTAGGGCATCGTACCTCTGTCGACTTCCTGCATATTGCCGTCCTCATCAGCAATACTGACGTGCTTGTTTTTGACTTTTTCGTTATAACTCGCAATATCTCGCACTTTTTCCTCAGCCAGAAGTGTGTAGCGACGCTCCATCTCATTTGTCGCCCACTTGAGCGCGCTGATGGTTTTTTCTGGCTCCACAATCACTGGCGTCAGGAGGTGTGGAATGTCGGCATAGGGAGCCATTTCAACCTGTTTCGGGTCAACCAAAATCAACTTCATATCACTTGGGCTATTGCGATACAGGAGACTACAGAGCAGTGTATTGATCATGACAGACTTACCGCTTCCCGTCTGACCGGCGATCAGCAAGTGTGGCATTTTGTTGAGTTCACCCACCATCGGTGCACCCGATATATCTTTGCCAATCGCGAATGACAGCGGTTCGTCCGCACGCTTCCAATCACTACTCTCGAGGATTCCCCTCAGTCGCACATCGGCAGCTTTGCGATTTGGAACTTCGATACCGACAGCTTTCTGACCAGGAATCGGTGCCTCAATGCGCAAACTACTTGCCGCAAGGTTGAGGGCAATATTTGTCTCAAGCGCGGTAATGCGACTGAGCTTGATACCCGCAGGCGGTTTGAGAGTATATTGTGTCACCTTTGGCCCAATGTTGGCGCCTTCCATCTCGACATCAATACTAAATTCACGTAGTGTATCCTGAATGATATGCGCATTCTGCTGGATATCTCCGGCATCGGCTGGACTCTGTTTCTTCTCGAGCAATTCCACACCTGGAAACTTCCAGTTGGGGTCACTCACCGCCAGCATGGCAGCTTTTTCTTCGGCCTCTTTGTCAGGTTTTACGCTATTTTTGAGGCTCGACAATTTCTTTTGTTCGGCGGGGGTAAGCATCGGCACACCGGCGTTGAGCTTGAAATCAGCCATCGAGCCAGACTTTGCACCTTCCCCGGCTGCTTTACGCATGATATCGCTATTTGCCTGGTCTTCAGTTTTGTCGCCACGAATCAGCCGCCAGATACCCCTGATAAGCGTTCCGGGAGATACCCGCAGCATAAAGAGACCGGTAACTAGTATCAGTAGTACATAGATAAACGCTGCCACCGGTGCGTTGACGAGTGACGACATCGCTGAATTAAGTCCATCGCCAACGGTACCGCCCGTAGAAGGACCGCCGTCTTTGCGTAGCAGCCCAAATAATCCCGCAAACCAGGCAACCAGGAGCAACGACGCAAACTTGAGGACACTGGGGACACGGCTTTCCTCAACACGAAACACCTGTATGGCGACATAGGTAGCGACAAACGGCAATACATAGGTGGCGTAGCCAATCACCCGCAGCGATGCATCCAGTATCCAGTTAAATACCGGCCCGCCGGCGCCAAACCATGAAACGATAAGGAGTAGTGAAAACGCGATCAAAAAGACGGCGACAACTTGCGACCAGAACCCCGTCGGCAACGTATGTTGCGGAGTATCTGGTTGTTTCTTTTTTCCCCTATTTCGCGTCGATTTTTTTGCCATAACTGGTATCTATTGTACTCTGTTTGCTATCTGATGAGTATAGTTACATTGTAGCATAAATTACTACAAAATGCAAGCTAGTCTGTCCGGTGTAATTATCTAGTAGCTGTGTCCACCGACCCGAATGTGTGGCTCGGTCACCTCTGAATCAGGGTGCTGCTTAGGTGGAAATGGACGCCGTGCTGGACGCGGCAATGGTGTGCGAGAGACCTGTTCGGGTCGCTGGCTGTTTACTTGGGGCTGAGGTTGGTTTTTACTCACTACGCCAATTTCATTGACGACGGGGATCACAATTGGAGTACGACGTGTTTGATCGTAGAGGATGTGTGTCACTTCATCCTTAATCTCTTTTTTGATAACATCGAGATCGTATCTGCCAGCAAAAGCACGCGCCGCCTTTTGCTTGAGATAGGCTCGTATCATCCCCATCAATTCCTCGCTATCACGCAGATAGATAAATCCGCGGCTGATGATGTCGGGGCTGGTGAGTAACCGACCGGTACCACGCTGTACTGTTAGTACCACTACAAACATGCCCTCTTGGCTCATGTGGATACGATCCTTCAACACCACCTCGCTGACGACTTCTCCTGCATCGTCGTACATAACGCCGCCGACCGGTACGCGACCGATTTTGCGCGCGCCCTCGTGATCGAACTCAACCACGTCGCCCGCGTCACACACAAAGATATTTTCTCTCGGTATACCGCATTCTTTTTCGGCAAGCTCTGCATTGTGAACGAGCATATGGAACTCACCATGATTTGGAATATAGTACGTCGGATTGACGACCTGGATAACGCGAACATGGTCGTCATAATAGCCATGACCACTGAGGTGAAGCGGGCCAACTCCGGTGAGATGTGTTTTGCCGTTTTGGATGATCTCTCCACCCTCACGCATCAGCCCGTCAACCGTTCGAACAACGTATTTTTCGTTACCCGGAATGGGGTTTGAACTAAAGACCACTACGTCGCTATTTTTTATCTTGATATACTTGTGCGCACCCGTCGCCATGCGATTGAGGACAGCGCTAAACTCTCCTTGGCTTCCAGTACAAACAATGGTCACCTTGCCATCAGGAAGCTTGATGATATCTTCCATCTTGACAACAGTATCTTTGGGGACCTTGATCGCGCCAGTGCGCAGAGCAACTTCGAGGTTTTGGATCATGCTATAGCCAGCAAAAGCGACTTTGCGACCATGGCGCTGCGCTTCCTCCAGAATCATTTGCATACGATGTAACTGGCTCGAGAAACTTGAGATAATGACGCGGCTATTGGGCCACTTCTCCATCACCTCACCCATGCTGTGTTGGATATCAAATTCACCGTGGGTATGTGTGCCATCACTCTCACAGTTGGTTGATTCATTCAGAAAAACCAAAAAGCCTTCTTTTTGTTGGATCTCGCTCAGCCGAGGTAAATCAAATTTCTTTCCGTCAACCGGGTTTTCCTCGATGCGCCAGTCGCCACTCGATAAAATGTTTCCGACAGGCGTACGCACCACCACAGCAGTCGCATCTGGAATCGAGTGATTGACGCGAACTAGTTCGATACTAAATGAATCACAGATTTGTACGATATCGTGCGCTTCTGGGTTGAGCTCACGATAATCAGGCGTATACGCCCCATCCGTTTCCTCCATCGTACGCTGCAGCATACCAAGGGTAAATTTGCTGGCATAGACTGGCGCTGGAATCTTTGGCACCAAGTGCCGGAACGCCCCGATATGATCGAGGTGTCCATGAGTGAACACATGGCCGCGAATACGATGTTTGTTCTCCTCAAGCCACGTGATATCTGGGGTAATATAGTTGATCCCCGGATAATCAGCACCCGGAAACAGAAAGCCCATGTCGATAATGATGATATCGTTGTCGAACTCAATGGCCGTCATGTTTTTGCCGATACCCATTTCGCCAACTCCACCGATTGGGATGATCTTGAGGGTTGGGCGGGGCGCCCGCGGCCGTTTTGGCTGGTCGACAAGGCTAAATTGCTTGCCGCCATAGCCGTTATAAATAGATTTGTTGACTGGTACATTGATCATATGCTGGCTTGCCTGCATATTGACATTGTCACTGGTACGTCGTTGGGCCCGAAACACCTCTCCCTTGCGGGTGGTTGTCGCATTGAGCACGCTATTGTTTGATTTTTGTTTAGCGGCCATTGGCCGCTTGCTGGCATCGTCTGCCTGCGGTTTTGAGAGTCGTCGTTGACCCATAAATTATTTGTTCTCCTTGTTATTGTGTATAAAATAATTTCAAAATGAGGTGTGAGAGGTTGGTATCGACGATAAGACGAGCTACCCCTCTGACAATTACCCTGCAGTATAGCACAATTTTTTACGAAATGCAACCATTACGGCCGTATCTGTTCGTAGAGGAGCATAAATTGAAGTAATGACTCGTCGATCACATCATCAGCTATACTACCGAGAAAAAGTTGCTGTCGCAATGCATGGTTGTACCCTTCATAGCTCATCTTTACTTGAGGATGATACGTTGTCTCCTCCGCTAATGACGGTACAAATAGCCGTGAGACACTGGCGGTCCGCGCCAACTCATGACTCACTCGGCTATGAACTGCACCCTGAAAGAGCGTTATCTTCTCACCAGGATGTATCTGCGTAATTTGTCGCACCTGGCGCGCCACTAGGCGGTCTCTCAGTGCAACTGCTCTCGCATCCACTACCACCAGGCATCGCATCACATGCCTCAGGAGATCAATATCCGCGTCCCTATTTATTAGGGTTTCAAGCGAATCAAACTGTTGATCGGAGCGATGAATATAGCGAAACACCCTGTCCTCGCAGGAGGCATCAACAAGGTAAAGCTTTTTTCCTGTACCCTCAAAACGCGTCGCAACTCGATCAAATAGGCCGTCGCCTATCTCTATCAGAAACTCCATGTCCTCTTGACAGGGGTTACCCGCCAAAAAAGCATTGAGTGCTCGCTCAATGCAAGCGCGTTCTGCCTTCGTTTTGCCAGCAGCTTCAAGCGCCAGTATCGATCCGTCAGAATCAGAAAGTGCGTCGACGATCCTACCAAGGTTTTCGGTACGATGATTCGCCAGGATAGTATCAATGATTGGCTTTTTCGCCTCGTAACTGGACATACTGGCCATTGTAGCAAGCGACGTTTTCGTTCCAAACCATAAGTATATTGATAGTCATAAGCAGATTTAAGCAAATTTTGCTATACTGACCACATGGATACAAATGCTCCCAACCCCCCAACCGAGGCTGAGCAGACCCCACCACCGAGCTTGCCGTCAGAACAATCACCAATAACAGCGCCCGAATCACCCCTGGGCGAGGAGCTCGAGGCTACATCACCTTCATCTCCTCAAACGTTACCTGTCGTGCGTTCCTCATCAAAGAAGCGCTTGGTTATACTAATCACCCTCGCTATCGTCATTATTGCTGCGCTGGTGGTTGCCTACCTGTACATGTCAAACACCCAAAAGCCAGTGGCAACACAACAAAAAACCACCCAGACGCCCACTTCCACCACGCTCACTCCAGAAGATGCGATTAACTCACAGCTTATTGATGAATCTAGTCGCGACATCACCGATGCGTCAGAACAGACGGCCCAAGATACCAAGGAAGTTGAAACAATCAGTAAGGAAGTCGACAATATTTCAGGAGCCTATGATGAAACAAAGTTTTAAACATACCACTTCTCTTGTCAGTCTCAGCTTCGCGATAGCATTTGTTCCTACGCTGTCTTTCGCAATAGAAGCACAACCAGACAACCAACAACCGACGACGACAGGCGGACAGAGCAGTTTTTGCCGCTCACTGAGCGACATCACAACCAAAACATCTGGTGAAATCTCCAGCCGCTCAGGCAAACTATCGTCAACGCGTGATACAGCAGACAAAGAACGCTCTTCCAACCGAAGCTCGGTAGATGCGAAACTCATGGCCGATCGTAAAACGTGGGAAACAAAGCGAGATGAAAACTTCTCAAAGCTAGAGTCACTTGCAAAAACTCCCGAACAAAAGGCTGCAGTTGCAACCTACATAAAAACAGTTAAAAATGCTATCGAGACTCGACAGATAGCAAATGACAAAGCTCGCACACAGTACCGTACAGCAGTCGATGCTCTCATCGCTGCTCACCGCAGTGCGGTAGACACTCGAGTTGCTACATTTACAAACTCTGTAAAAACAGCTGTCGCGACTGCAAAAGCTACTTGTGCTACAAACCCCCAAACTACTGTCGAGACATTCCGGGCATCTCTCAAGCAAGCTCGTGAAACCTTTAGCGCCGCCAAGCAGGAAGATACAAAACTTGGTCCTCAAATCAAAGCGTTAGCTGCTACCCGTGATGCAGCTATCAAAGCCAATAATGACACCATGAAACAAACGGTTGAAGCAGCTCGTACCGTTCTCAAAACTACTCTAAAGGACACTTCAAGCACGCAAAATTAACAGTTGCCTGTTTGATACTGTTATTGACGAGTAGCAGCGTCAAGAATGGTCGGTAAACTGACAAAATCATCCATGAGAAGCTGTCTCATGCCACCGTTGTACAACGCCGCAGCTGGATGGTAAAGGGGTACGATAACTATTTTCTTGTCACCAAATTGTATTCGTTTGGGTTGACCATGAATCTGACCGATACTCTTACCAGGCAGAAAATACTCCATACTATGCCTACCAAGCGTCACGACGAGGAGAGGATCAATAATTTGAAGCTGGCGTATGAGATAAGGCCAGAAGGCTTGTTTCTCATTAGGCAGAGGGTCACGATTGTTGGGTGGCCTATACTTGACTATGA